>Ga0255205_1000005_pt1 | contig 120500 bp, 122 predicted proteins | sample Miss_Cont_RepA_8_2_FD_183023 | JGI IMG/M metagenome (GOLD analysis project Ga0255205, IMG submission 183023) | Freshwater microbial communities from Mississippi River, Louisiana, United States - Miss_Cont_RepA_8d | ecosystem: Environmental > Aquatic > Freshwater > River | place: USA: Louisiana...
GAGAGTAGGTCGGTGCGGGGGATTTTCCCTTTCGCGGGAGTAGCTCAGTCGGTAGAGCACGACCTTGCCAAGGTCGGGGTCGCGGGTTCAAGTCCCGTCTCCCGCTCCAATACCCAAACCCCCCAGGACAAAAACCTGGGGGGTTTTGCTTTGCCCCCCGGTGGTATTAAGATGGGCAGCAAAGGGGGATAAGGTGAAGCTTCTAGACAACTACGGGCGCGTGATCAAGGACCTCCGCATCTCCGTCACCCCCCGGTGCAACCTCCACTGCCTCTACTGCCATCCCCTGGGCCTGGAGATGCGGGAGCCCCCGGGTACCCTCACCGTGGAGGAGGTGGACCGCTTCCTCGAGGCCGCCTCCCTCCTCGGCCTCTCCTCCGTGCGCTTCACCGGGGGCGAGCCCCTGGTGCGCAAGGAGCTTCCCGAGATGATCGCCCGGGCCCGGGCGAAGGAGGGGGTGGAGGACGTGGCCATCACGACCAACGGCCTCCTCTTCGCCAGGCGGGCAAAGGAGCTCGTGGAGGCGGGGCTCAACCGGGTGAACATCTCCTTAGACGCCCTCACCCCCGAGGTCTTCGCCCGCATCACCCGGGGGGGGAAGGTGGAGCGGGTCCTCGAGGCCATAGAGAAGGCCCTAGAGCTCGGCCTCCACCCGGTGAAGCTCAACGCCGTGGTGATCCGGGGGATGAACGAGGAGGAGGTGGTGCCCCTAGCGGGGCTTTCCCTGGACCGCCCCCTCCACGTGCGCTTCATTGAGTACATGCACCTGGACAACTCCGACCCCGAGGCCTACCGCCGCCGCTTCGTCCCCGGAAAAGAGACCCGGGCCCGGATTGAGGCGGTCTACGGCCCCCTGGAGCCCGTCCCCCACGACCCCACCTCCCCGGCCCGGGTCTTCAAGATCCCCGGGGCCCAGGGCACGGTGGGCTTCATCAACCCGGTGACGGAGCCTTTTTGCACCCACTGCTCCAGGCTCCGCCTCACCTCGGACAAGAAGCTCAGGCCCTGCCTGCTTACGGACCTGGAGATGGACATCGCCTGGGCCTTCGCCGCCCCCGAGCCCGTGGAGGCCCTGGTGGACGCCATCCTCATCGCCACGAACCGTAAACCCGCCTTCGGCAACACCCTTCCCACCCTGCGCAAGCGGGTCATGCTGGGGATCGGCGGATAGCGAGGAGGGTCGCGAGAAGCACCAGGAGGGCCCCGAGGAGCCCGGAAGGGCTTAGGCGCTCCCCCAAGGCGAGGTAGGCGAAGAAGGCGGCCCAGACGGGCTCCAGGGTGTAGAGGATGGCCGCCTGGGGTGCGGGGACGTGCCTCTGCCCCCAGGTCTGGAGCCAGGTGGTGAGGGCGGTGGCCACCACGCCCAGGTAGAGGACCGCCCCCCAGGCCACCGGCCCCCAGGCCTCTCCCTCGGCCAGGACCCAAGGGAGGGCGAAAAGCGCCGTGCCCAAGACCTGGACGGCGGTGAGGGGGAGGGAGGGGAAGGCCCGGGCGTGGACCTCGAGGCGGACGATGTAGAGGGCGTAGGCCAAGGCGGTGAGGAAGGTCCAGAGGTCCCCCACGTTGAAGGGCGGCTGGTAGGGGTCGTAGGATAGGAGGCCCACCCCGGCCAAGGCCAGAAAGGCCGCGAGGAAGGCCGGGCCCACCTCCCTGCCGGCAAGCCTCAGGAGGAGGGGGACGAGGACCACGCTCAGGGCGGTGATGAAGGCGCTCCGGCTCGCCGAGGTGTGGGCGAGCCCCAGGGTCTGGCTGGCGTAGCCCACGAAGAGCCAGAAGGCGAGCTCCATCCCCGGCCCAAAGGCCCCCGCAGGCAGGCGGAAGAGCCAAGGGAGGAAAAAGAGGGCGGCCACCCCGAAGCGCAGGAGGATGAGGAGGCTCGGGGCCATCCCCTCCACCGCCCCCTTCACCACCACGAAGGTGGTGCCCCAGATGAGGGTGAGGAGGTTCAGGGCGAGAAGGCCCAGGACGTAGCCACGCATGGCCTAAAGTGTAAGGCATGGTGCCCGCGCCCGAGGCCATCCGGCAGGCCCTCCAAGAAAGGCTCCTCGCCCGCCTGGACCACCCCGACCCCCTTTACCGGGACCTCCTCCAGGACTACCCGAGGCGGGGGGGAAAGATGCTCCGGGGCCTTCTCACCGTGTACAGCGCCCTGGCCCACGGGGCGCCCTTGGAAGCGGGCCTCGAGGCCGCGACCGCCCTGGAGCTCTTCCAGAACTGGGTCCTGGTCCACGACGACATTGAGGACGGCTCCGAGGAGCGCCGGGGCCGGCCCGCCCTCCACCGCCTCCACCCCATGCCCCTGGCCCTGAACGCGGGGGACGCCATGCACGCCGAGATGTGGGGCCTCCTCGCGGAAGGCCTCGCCCGGGGGCTTTTCCCCCCGGAGGTCCTCTTGGAGTTCCACGAGGTGGTGCGCCGCACCGCCTACGGCCAGCACCTGGACCTCCTCTGGACCCTCGGCGGGACCTTTGACCTGAGGCCGGAGGACTACTTCCGCATGGTGGCCCACAAGGCCGCCTACTACACCGCCGTGGCCCCCCTGCGCCTCGGGGCCCTTCTCGCCGGGAAGACCCCGCCCGCCGCCTACGAGGAGGGGGGGCTTAGGCTGGGGACGGCCTTCCAGATCGTGGACGACGTCTTGAACCTGGAAGGGGGGGAGGCCTACGGGAAGGAGCGGGCCGGGGACCTCTACGAGGGCAAGCGCACCCTGATCCTCCTCCGCTTCCTGGAGGAGGCCCCGCCCGAGGAAAGAGCCCGGGCCCTCGCCCTCCTCGCCCTGCCCCGGGAGGCGAAGCCCGAGGCGGAGGTAGGTTGGCTTCTGGAAAGGCTCCTCGCCTCGAGGGCCCTGGCCTGGGCCAAGGCGGAGGCCAAGCGCCTCCAGGCCGAGGGCCTCGCCCTCCTGGAGGCCGCCTTCCAGGACCTCCCGGGGAAGGAGGCCCTGGACCACCTCCGCGGCCTCCTCGCCGCTTTGGTGGAGCGCAGGGCATAATGGGGCCATGCAGGGGGTGCGCTTCCGGGTCATCACCGCCAACGACCCCGACATCCTCCAAGAGCGCCTGAACCGCTTCGTGGAGGGCCTTCCCGAGGACGTGGTCCTCGTGGACGTGAAGTTCGCCGTGGCCGAAGGCCCCTCTCCCCTCTTCGCCGTCCTGGTGCAGTACAAGGAAGTGGAGGCGTGGAAGGAGTAGAGGCCTTCCTCTTCTTCCTCGCCCTCCGGGGCGAAGCCAAGCGGGAGGAGGTGCGGGCCCGCTTTCCCCGGCTCGTCCCCCTCCTCAAGGCCCTGGGAGAGGCGGTGGAGGTCCAGGGCGAAACCTTTAGGCTCGCCAAGCCCCTCCGCCTCTCCTGGTTCGCCCCCCTCTTCCGGGCCCGGTACTCCCCCCTCCTCCCCGAGGAGGAGCGGGCCCTCGCCTTGGAGCGGCTCGTGGAGGCCGCCTTCCGCTCGGCGGAGGCGGGGGAGCCTTTGGTGGACGGGGAGGGGCTCCTCAAGGCGGCCCGTCTCTTCCAGGCGGGAAGCCAGGCCCTCCTCAAGGGGGACCACCGGGAGGCCCTCCACCGCCTTGGGGAGGCCCTGGGCCTCCTGGAGAAGGAAGGCCTCCCCTTCCCCGCCGCCGCCCTCGCCCTCCTCGCCCAGGCCCAGGAGGGCTTCCGCCCCGGGGGCAAGGGGAAGGCCACGGCGCGGAAGGCCCTCAGGCGGGCCCAGACCCCCTTCGTCCGGGAGGTGGCGGAAAGGATCCTCTCCCCCGCCACAGACCCCGAGGCCCCGGGCCCGTAGAATGGGGGGGATGTCGGGGCTTCGGCGGGTCTACCTGGCCCGGCCCCGGGGCTTCTGCGCCGGGGTGGTGATGGCCATTGAGGCGGTGGAGCGGTGGGCGGAGGCCCTAAAGGAAAAGGGAGAGCTCGTGGTCTACCACGAGATCGTCCACAACCGGGTGGTGGTGGAGCGCCTCCAGGCCAAGGGGGTCCACTTCGTGGAGGACCTCGCCGAGGTGGAGAGGCTGAGGCGGGAAAGGCGCCTCGCGGACACCGTGGTCTTCTCGGCCCACGGCCACCCGCCCGCCGTCCGCAGGCAGGCGGCGGAGATGGGCCTCACCGTCCTGGACGCCACCTGCCCCCTGGTGACCAAGGTGCACACCGAGGCGAAACGCTACGCCAAGGAGGGGTACTGGATCCTCCTCATCGGGGACTCCGCCGACCACCAGGAGATCAAGGGCACCTACGGGGAGGCCCCGGAGAGGACCATCCTGGTGGCGGTGCACACCCACGTGGGCAAGGACCCCCGCCTGGCCGACCCCCGCACCGTGGAGGTGCCGGACCCCGAGCGGGTGGTGGTCCTCACCCAGACCACCTTGAGCGTGGACGACACCCTGGCCACCATCGCCATCCTCAAAAAGCGCTTCCCCAAGCTGGTGGTCCCCTCCCGCAAGGACCTCTGCTACGCCACCCAGAACCGCCAGGAGGCGGTGAAGCGGATCGCCCCCAAGGTGGAGGCCTTCCTAGTCCTCACGAGCCCCCACTCCTCCAACGGGATGCGCCTTTTGGAGCTGGCCCAAAGCCTGGTGGGCCGGGCCTACCGGCTGGAGCGCCCGGAGGAGCTTAGGCCCGAGTGGCTGGAGGGGGTGGAAAGCCTGGGGATCACCTCCGCCGCCAGCACCCCCGAGGACCTGGTGCAGGGGGTGGTGGACCGCCTCAAGGCCCAAAACCCGGGGCTGGAGGTGGTGGAAGAAGGGGCGTGGGAGACGATCGCCTTCCGCGAGCCCAAGCCCCTCTCCCCCGAGGAGGTCCTGAAGGGTGCTTGACCCGAGGCTTTCCGTGGCCCCCATGGTGGACCGCACCGACCGGCACTTCCGCTTTCTGGTGCGGCAGGTGAGCCTGGGGGTGAGGCTCTACACGGAGATGACCGTGGACCAGGCGGTGCTGAGGGGAAACCGGGAGCGCCTCCTCGCCTTCCGGCCCGAGGAGCACCCCATCGCCCTCCAGCTTGCGGGTTCCGACCCAAAGAGCCTGGCGGAGGCGGCGAGGATCGGCGAGGCCTTCGGCTATGACGAGATCAACCTCAACCTGGGCTGCCCCTCGGAGAAGGCCCAGGAAGGGGGATACGGGGCCTGCCTCCTCTTGGACCTCGCGCGGGTGCGAGAGATCCTGAAGGCCATGGGGGAGGCCGTCCGCGTCCCCGTGACGGTGAAGATGCGCCTGGGCCTCGAGGGGAAGGAGACCTACCGGGGGCTTGCCCAAAGCGTGGAGGCCATGGCGGAGGCGGGGGTCAAGGTCTTCGTGGTCCACGCGAGGAGCGCCCTCCTCGCCCTCTCCACAAAGGCGAACCGCGAGATCCCCCCCTTGCGCCACGACTGGGTCCACCGGCTCAAAGGGGACTTTCCCCAGCTCACCTTCGTCACCAACGGGGGGATAAGGAGCCTGGAGGAGGCCCTCTTCCACCTGAAGCGGGTGGACGGGGTGATGCTGGGGCGGGCGGTCTACGAGGACCCCTTCGTCCTGGAGGAGGCGGACCGGAGGGTCTTTGGCCTTCCCCGCCGTCCAAGCCGCCTCGAGGTGGCCCGGAGGATGCGGGCCTACCTGGAGGAGGAGGTCCTAAAGGGCACGCCCCCTTGGGCGGTCCTGAGGCACATGCTCAACCTCTTCCGGGGAAGGCCCAAGGGGAGGCTCTGGCGGAGGCTTTTGAGCGAGGGCCGCTCCCTTCAGGCCCTGGACCGGGCCCTACGGCTTATGGAGGAAGAGGTAGGCGAGGAGGGCGAAAAGGAGAAGCCAGGCCCAAGGGGGCAGAGGGAAGCGGCGCCTGGGCCTGCCCGTGAGGGGGTCTAAGGAGGGGGGTGGGGCCATCTTCAGGCGGGTCGCCCGCTTCATGTGGGCCACCATCTTGTCCAGGTCCCCCTTCCGCTTGTAGAGGGCGGCCAGGTTCTCGTGGAGGAGGGGGTCCTCGGGGGCGAGCTTGAGGGCCTCTTGGTAGAGGGCCAAGGCCTCCTCCAGCTCCCCCCGCTCCAGGTGGAGGGTCCCGAGGTTGGTGAGGGCCCGGTGGTGCGCGGGGTCCAAGGCGAGAGCCCTTTTGAAGTGCGCCTCCGCCTCCTCCCGCCGCCCCTCCCGCACCGCCTTCACCCCCAGGACCACCTCCTTCTCGGCGGCGAAGAAGGGGTCGTCCAGGGCCTCGGGGTCCTCCTCCAGAAGGGAAAGCCCCCGAAGAAGCCGCTCCCTCTCCCCCTCGGGGAAGCCCTCGGCGTAGGCCCGCGCCCCGGCGTAGTCCTTGCGCCGGAGGAGCCTGAGGAAGTGGAGGAGGGCTTGGGCCTTGGGATCGCCGGAAAGGGCCTCCGCCTCGAGGTCCTTCACGCCCTCCATCCTAGCCCAAGGCCTCCCGGTACACCTCCCGGTAGGCCCGCGCCGGCCCCTCCCAGGAGAAGTCCTTCTCCATGGCCCTAAGGCCCATCTCCTCCGCCCCTAGGCGGAAGAGGCGGAGCACGCCGTAAAGAAGCCCCTCGGGGTGGTAGGTCTCAAAAAGGACCCCGCCCCTCCCGTCCTCCACGGTGTCCTTGAGCCCCCCCACCGCCCGGGCCACGGGAGGGGTGCCGTAGCGGCTCGCGATCATCTGCACCAGGCCGCAGGGCTCAAAGCGGCTCGGGACCAAGACCGCCTCCGCCCCGGCGTAGGCCAGGCGGGCCATGGCCTCGTCGTAGGCGGGGAGGAAGCGTACCCCTTCGGGGTTTTCCTCCTCCGCCCGGAGGAACGCCTCCTGAAGCCCCCCGTCCCCCACGCCCTGGACGTAGAGGCGAAAGCCCATCTCCAGGAGGCGGGGGAGGGCTTTTAGGACAAGGTCCAGACCCTTTTGGTAATCCAGGCGGCCCACGTAGGCGAGGACGGGGGGCCTAAGCCCCGTCCTCTCCCGGAAGGCCTCCTTGGCCCGGGCCTTCCCCGAGGGGTCCTCCCGGGTGTAGGGGGCGGGGAGGTAGGGGTCTTTGCCGGGGTCAAAGACCTCCGTGTCCAGGCCGTTCAGGATGCCCCTAAGCTTCCCGGCGTGCCTCCTCAAGACCCCGTCCAGGCCCATGCCGAACTCGGGGGTCTGGATCTCCTCGGCGTAGGAGGGGCTCACCGTGGTGACCCGGCGGGCGAAGACGATCCCCCCCTTCATCAGGTTCACCCGGCCGTAGAACTCCAGGGCCTCCATGTGGAAGAGGCTCCAGGGAAGCCCGGTCCAGGAAAAGAAGAGCCCCGGGTCCACGAGGCCCTGGTGGGCCAGGTTGTGGATGGTGTAGACCGTGGGGGCGTAGAGGGCGAGGAGGGCCGCCGTCCAGTCGTGGGCGTGGACCAGGTCGTACCCCCTCGCCACCTCCTTGGCCGCCAGGGCGAAGCGGAGGTAGCGCTCGGCGTCGTCGGGGTAGCCGTAGACCCGCTCCCGCCCAAACCCCTCCACCCCGAGGAGGAGAAACCGCACCCCGCCCTCCACCCGCTCCCCCAAGGGGGCCCTCTCCTCCCGCCCGAAGAAGGCAAAGGCCACCTCCCCCACCCGCCTGGCCTCTAGCCCCCCGTGCCAGGGGAGGAGGACATGGGCCTCCACCCCCAAAGGCCTCAGGGCCTTGGGGAGGGCCCCCACCACGTCGGCAAGCCCTCCCACCTTGGCCAGGGGGTAGGCCTCGGGGGCCACGTGGAGCACGCGCATAACGCCCATGCTACCCCTTCCAGACCCCCTGGGGAAGGGGCAGGGCCCCCTCGAGGCCCCCGAGGTAGAGGTAGGCCCAGGCCTCCAGGGGGCCTTCCTCCGTTTCCACCCGCACCCGCACCCGCTTGTACTCCTCCCCCTCCTCCTCCAAGGCGTCCAGAAGGGAAAGGGCCTCGGGCCGGAGGAAGAGCACCTCCCCAAAGACCCTCCCCTCCCCCGGCACCATGCCCGGGTAGGCGTAAGGGCGGTGGGGGCCCCAGGGCAGGTGGTAGAGGCGAAACCCCTCCACGAAGCCGGGAAGAACCCGGTGGAGGTAGGGAGCCACGAGGCCGTGGTTCCTCTCCCCCCGCTTCAGGGTCCCGTAGACGAAGACGGCCTCCATCCAAGCGCCCTGCCAAGGCGGGGTTCTCAATCCCCGAGGAAGCGGTACCCCAACCCCACCACCGTCTCAATGAAGCGGGGAGCCTCGGGGTCGTCCCTGAGCTTCTTGCGGAGGAGGCGCACGTAGGCGTCCACCACCCGCTCCGAGCCCTCAAACTCCGGGCCCCAGACCCGCTCCAGGAGCTCTCCCCGGGTGAAGACCCGGCCCGGGGCCTGGGCGAAGACCAAAAGGAGGTTCATCTCCGTGGGGGAAAGCCGGAGGGGCTCCCCTTCCAGGTAGGCCCGCCGCCCCCCCAGGTCCACCTCCAAGGGCCCGAAGCGCCTCCTCCCCTCCTTCCCCGCCCGGCGCAGGAGGGCCTTGATGCGGGCGAGGAGCTCCCTCAGGGAAAAGGGCTTCCCCAGGTAGTCGTCCGCCCCCTCCAGAAGCCCCTCCACCCGGCTCTCCTCGTCGGCGCGCCCCGTGAGGAGGAGGACGGGAAGGAGGGGGTCCAAGGAGCGGAGCCCCTTCAAGACCTCCAACCCCTCCATATCCGGCAGGCCCCGGTCCAGGACCACCACGTCCGCCCCCTCCTCCCCTACCCGCTCTAGAGCCTCCCTTCCGAAGCGGACCCAGGCCACGGCGAACCCCTCCCGTTCCAGGAAGCGGCGCACCAGCTCCCCCACCTGGGAGTCGTCCTCCACGAGCAACACGCGGGCCATACCACCTCCTACCGCCCCAGGACCACCACGACCCCAGGATACTCCCCCTCGGGAAGGCCCAGAAGCCGGGCCACCCCCTCGTCGTGGAAGGTCTCCGCCGGGTAGGCGGCCAGCCCCTGGCCCACGGCGGCGAGGAGGACGAGGCCTGCGGCGTAGCCCGCCTCCAGGAGGGCGTAGCGGTACCCCCTGAGGCCGAAGAGGGCCTCGCTCCGCTCGGGCAGGAGGGTGAGGACGAGGAGGACGGCCGCCCGGTCCAGGGCCACCCCCATCAGGGCCTCGGCCCAGGCGGCCTCCTCCACCTTGCTGGCGATCTGGAAGAGCTGGTGCTCCCGGGGGAAGTAGTGGTAGACCCCGGGGAAGACCCCCTCCACCCGGCGCACCACCAGGTAGGCCTCGAGGGGGTAGGCCTCCCCCGCCGAGGGAAAGCCCCGCCGCCCCTCCCGCTCCGCCAAAGGGTAGAGGACCTGGGAGAGGTCCTTCAGGGTGAGGGAGGCCCCCACCTCGGGGAGGAGGGGCCTGAGGTGGGCCATGGCCCGGAAGAGGGGGGGTCCCCCGTCCTGGCGGAAGGGGGGCAGGGCCTGGGTCTCCAGGGGGTTGGCGTAGACCTTGGCCTTGGGCCCCCGCTTGAGGGGCAGGGCGTCCCCGGGGGCCAGGCGGCTTAGGCGGTAAAAGAGCTTACCGGGATGCTTCTCCATGGCTAAAAGCGGTAGCCCTTGGGCACCACCACCACGCCCTCGGGGGTGACGGTGAAGCCCCGGGCCCGGTCCAGCTCCAGGTCGTAGCCGATCTCGGTGTGGGGAGGGATCTTCACGTTCTTGTCAATGATGGCGTTCCTGATGCGGCAGTAGCGCCCCACCTCCACGTCGTCAAAGAGGACGGAGCGCTCCACCAGGCTATAGGAGTTCACCCGCACCCGGCGGAAGAGGACGGACTCCCGCACCGTCCCCCCGCTCACGATGACCCCGCCCGCGAGGAGGCTATTCAGGGCGCGCCCCACCCGCTCCCCGGTCTCGTGGACGAACTTGGCCGGGGGGCTGAAGAGGTTGGCGGTGCGGAGGGGCCACTCCGGGTTGAAGAGGTCAAACTCGGGGACCACCTTCACCAGGTCCATGCTGGCCTCGTAATACGCGTCCAGGGTCCCCACGTCCCGCCAGTAGAGGTTCGGCCCCTCCTGGCCGGGGATGGGGTTGCGGTGGAAGTCGTAGGCGTAGACCCTGTACCCCTCCCTAAGGGCCCGGGGGATCACGTCCTTGCCGAAGTCGTGGGCGCTGGTCTCGTCCCTGGCGTCCGCCTCCAAAAGCTCAAAGAGGGCCTCGGTGCGGAAGATGTAGTTGCCCATGGAGGCGAGGGCCATGTCGGGGCGGCCGGGAATGGGCTTGGGCTCCTCTGGCTTCTCCTGGAACTCGGTGATGCGCCACTCCTCGTCCACCTGCAACACGCCGAAGCGGGTGGCCTCGGCCACGGGGACGGGGTAGGCGGCGATGGTGATGTCGGCCCGGGTGTCGTAGTGGTACTCCACCATGTGGCGGATGTTCATCTTGAAGATGTGGTCCCCGCCGAAGACGGCCACCGCCTTGGGGGCGTGGTTGTGCACCAGGTGGAGGTTCTGGTAGATGGCGTCCGCCGTGCCCCGGTACCAGACGGGTCCGAGCTCCTCGTAGCGGTACATCTGGGCGGGCACGAGGAGGATGAAGTGGTCCTCCAAAAAGGCCCCGAAGCGCCAGTAGCGCTGGATGTGCTCCGTGAGGGACTGGGCCTTGTACTGGGTGAGGACGTAGATGGCGTAGATGCCGGAGTTCACGAAGTTGTTGAGGACGAAGTCAATGATGCGGTACTTGGCCCCGAAGGGCACGGCAGGCTTGGCCCGCTTGGCCGTGAGGGGGTAAAGCCGGCTACCCTGGCCTCCGGCAAGAATCATTCCCAGCACTTCCACCTTGACCATCCTTCTCCCCCCTTTACGGCCAGTCTACCCGAAGCCCCCAAGGCGGGACCGGTATAGTGTTCCCCATGCGGGTCGCCTCCGTGCGCTGGTTCACCCCGCCCACCCGTCCCCGGCCCGCCCCCCTCTTCTTCGGGCAGGAGCGAGCGCTCAGGGCTCTCGAGGCCGCCTTCCTCCACCGGGGGCACGGCTACCTGGTGGGGCCGAGCGGCCTCGGCAAGCGCGCCCGGCTCCTCGCCTTCCTCGAGGGCCGGGCCTTCCCCAAGGAAGAGCTCGTCTACCTTCCCCTGGGGGAGGAGGCCTTCCCCCTCCTCCTCCCCGAGGGGGAGGGCAGGGCCTTGGTGGAAGGGGTGGAGGCCCTCTTCGCCGAGTTCACCCCCGGCCTTTTCCGGGAGAAGGGCTTTCTCTACGCGAAGAACCTGGTGGAGTCCCGCCACGAGAGGGAGGCGGAGGCCCTGCTCCAGACCCTCGCCCAAGAGGCCAAGGCCCACGGCTTCGCCCTCGCGGAGGAGGAAGGGGGGTTCACCCTCACGGGCCAAGGCCCCCTCCCCCCGGAGCTTTCCGCCAAGCTGGAGGAGACCGTTTTGGCCTACGTGGAGGTGCGGCAGCGGGCCCAGGCCGAGGTGGCGGCCCTGCGCCGCAGCTTCGCCGAGCGCCTCCTCCAGCCCCGGGTGGAAGGCCTGAAGGCGCGCTTCCCCGAGGCCGCCCGGTATCTGGACTGGCTCCTGGAGTCCCTCCTCCGGGCCGCGGCCCTGGAGGAGGAGGTGGAGGGCGAGGCCCTCCTCCCCCGCCTCCTCGTGGAAGGGGGGACGCGGGTGGTCTACGAGCCGAACCCCACCCCGGAAAGGCTTTTCGGCCACCTGGAGTACGAGGTCCGGGAGGGGGTCCTCACCACCCACCTGGGCCTCCTCCGGCCCGGGGCCCTGATGCGGGCCGCGGGGGGGGTTTTGGTCCTCGAGGCCCACCGGGTGCTGGAGCTCGGGAGCTACCCCCTGCTCAAGCGGAGCCTGGCCACGGGGGAGATCGAGCCCCTCGCCCCCAGGCCCGAGGTGCGGGGCCCCAGGCTCCAACCCGCCCCCCTCAAGGCCCAGGTCTTCCTGGTGGGCCCGCCGGAGGTCATCGCCCTTCTGGAGGAGGACGAGGAGTTCTTGGAGCTCTTCCCCTTCCGGGTGGAGTTCAACCCCGAGATGCCCTACACCGAGGCGCACGTGGCCCACCTGGGAGGCTTTCTGGAGGCCCAGGGGGTGCGCCTCCTCCCGGAGGGGCTCGCCGCCCTCGCCGACGAGGCCCGGCGCATGGCCGGACACCAGGAAAGGCTGGACGCCCGCATCTACCGCCTCCTGGACCTGGCCCGGGAGGCCGCCCGCTACCAGGACCCCGTGGGCCGGGAAGGGGTGGAGCGGGCCCTAAAGGCCCGGGAGGACCGCTTCGCCCTGGAGCAGGAGCTCTTCCTCAAGGACGTGGAGGAAGGGGTGGTGGCCCTGGAGGTGACGGGGGAGCGGGTGGGGGAGGTGAACGGCCTCGTGGTCCTCGAGGGCCCCCTCCCCACGGGCCGCCCCGTGCGCATCACCGCCCAGGCGGGGCCCGGCCGGGAGGGGATCCTCTCCATTGACCGGGAGGTGGGCCTCGGGGGGCAGGTCTTCCACAAGGCCGTCCTCACCCTGGCGGGGTACCTCCGGGGCACCTACGCGCAGCTCGGGGCCCTCTCCGCCACGGTGAGCCTGGTCTTTGAGCAAAGCTACGGGAGCCTCGAGGGGGACTCGGCGGGCCTCGCCGAGCTTCTGGCGGTGCTTTCCGCCATCTCCGGCCTCCCCCTAAGGCAGGACCTGGCGGTGACCGGGGCCGTGGACCAGACGGGAAGGGTCCTCGCCGTGGGCCGGGTGGCGGAGAAGGTGGAGGGCTTCTTCCGCGTCTGCCAGACCCTGGGCCTCACCGGCACCCAGGGGGTGGTCCTCCCCAAGGCCAACCTCCCCCACCTCACCCTGAGGCGGGAGGTGGTAGAGGCGGTGGAGGAGGGTGTCTTCCACCTCTTCGCCGTGGAGGAGGTGGACGAGGCGGTGGAACTCCTCTTCGGGCGCAGGGCCTACTGGGTGCACGAGAAGGTGCGGGAGGCCCTGGAGCACTTCCAGAAGCTGGAGAACGGGGACGGGGAGAAAGGCTAAGCACCCCACCGCGGCTTTCGCCGCGGTGGGGGCCCCAAAAGGAAGCTTTCCAAGCTTTATTGCGGGCAACCCGTGGTGCGAAATCAACGCGCAGCCCCTTAGCGCCCGGGCTCCAAAAGAAGCGCCCTTCCCTCCCCCGCGAAGCGCATGGGGAGGTAATCGCCGCGCCGCCAAAAGGAGAGGAGGTCGGCGTAGTGGCGGGAGAGGAAGTGGCCCGACTGGCCCATAGGGTGGACGAAGAGGGAGCCCTCCATGTCCGAAAGGTCCACGATCTGGCGGTAGCTCGGCCCGTGGCCCATGGCGAGGGTCTCGGGGTCAAAGGGCCCCACGTTCACCGTGTACCGGTCCCCGCCAAAGGCCACCTCCCGGTCGGAGAGGCGTTTTAGGGGGGTGTGGGTGAGGACGGCGTGGGGAAAGCGCGCCCGGTGGACCTCCCCCCAGGCCCTGGCCCCTAGGGCCTCCTTCCGGTCCAGGGCCCGTTCCAGGGCGAGGGCGGCATAGTCCAGGCAGGACTCCCGGTACTCGGTCTCCGGCTGGTCGCAGTTCTTGTCCCCCTCCTTCAGGGCCTTAAGGAGGTAGCGGGGCTCGTCCCAGTAGGCCTCCCCCACCTCCCTTTGGGGAAGCCGGGTGAGCTCGGTGTACCAGAGGGCGAAGACCAGGGCCTCCTCGGAGCCTGGGGCCATGGTCCCGTCCCAGGCGAGAAGCCTATCCCGCCAGGCCCGGGCCCCCTCGGAAAGGGGGGTAAGGAGCTCCAAAACGGGGCGGAAGTCCCGGTAGAGGAGGCTCTTCTGGTCCTGCTGGATGGCCTTCATGTCCTCCAGGGAAAGCTTCTCCTTGGCGAGGAGGAGCTCCTCTATGCGCTCCGCCCGGTAGGGCTCGGCCCAGTCGTAGGTGAGGGCGTAGGGAAAGCCCTTAGGGGTCACCTTGTGGTTGGCGGTGACGAGGTAGCCCCTGGCGGGGTTGAAGGCCTGGGGCCACTCCTCGGGCCTCCGGTAGCCCAGCCAGTCCCACTCCCCGTTTCCCGGCACCGGCACCATCCCCGTGTGCCCCTCCTTGCGGACGGGAAACTTCCCCGGGGCGATGTAGCCGATGTTGCCCTCCACGTCGGCGTAGACGAAGTTCTGGCTCGGGGCGGAGTAGGGCAAAAGGGCCTTTTTAAACTCCTCCCAGTTCCCCGCCCGGTTCACCTCCAGGAAGGCCATGAGGATGTGGTCCTCCTCGTCCAGGCTCACCCAGCGGAGGGCCATGGGGGTCTTGGGGGGGGCTTGCAGGGCATCGGTGATGACGGGCCCGTAGACCGTCTCCCGCACCTTCAGCACCTCTTCCCTTCCCCCCTTGACCCGGATCACCTCCTCCCGCACCCCGTAGGGGACGACCCGGCCCTTGTAGCGGTAGCCTCTTCCTTCCACCTCCTCCAGGAGGTAGAGGTCCTCCACGTCCGCCCCCACGTTCGTCACCCCCCAGGCGATGCGCTCGTTCCGCCCGATGACGACACCGGGCAGGCCGGGCAAGGTGGCCCCGATGGCCCTAAGCCCTGGGGCCTCGAGGGCCATGAGGAACCAGAGGCTCGGGGCCTGGAGGGCGAGGTGGGGGTCGTTGGCGAGGAAGGGCTTGCCCGTGGTGGTGCGGCTTCCCGAGACCACCCAGTTGTTGCTGGCCTCCATGAAGCGGGGCGGGGCCATCCGGAGGAGGGCGCTTGGGGCCTCTTCCCGCTTGAGGGGAAGCTTAAGGTCCTCAGCGGAAAGGATGGTGGGGGCGTCCTCGGGGTAAGGGGGCATGAGCTCAAGGAGCCGCTTTGGGCTTACCCCCCGGGCGAGGAGGCGGTGGCGTTTTAGCTCCTCCTCCCAGTTCCCCGAGAGGTCGTAGCTCATCATCTTGGCCCAGACCAGGACGTCGGGGCCCGTCCAGGGCTCGGGGCGGAAGCCGAGGAGCCTAAACTCGGGGGGCAGAGGGGCCCCAGAGGCCAAGAAGGCGTTCACCCCGGCGGCGTAGGCGTCCACCGCCTCCTTCTCCTCGGGGTAGAGCCTCCCGTAGGCCGCCCGGGCCGCCCGGTAAAAGCCCCAGGTGCGGAGGAACCGGTCCTGGGGAAGCGTGGCCTCCCCCAGGATCTCGCTCAAGCGCCCCTGGCCCACCCGGCGCTGGAACTCCATCTGCCAAAGCCGCTCCTGGGCGTGGACGAAACCCTGGGCGAAGAAGAGGTCCTTAAGCGTCGCCGCCCGGATGCGCACCACCCCCTTGCCGTCCCGGACCACCTCCACCGGGGCGGAAAGCCCCTCCAGGGCGATGCGGCCTTCCCCTTGGGGCAGGGAGGCCCTGAGGTAGAGGTACCCCGAGAAGCCGAGGAGAAGGGCAAGGAAGAGGAAAAGGCCCAAAAGCCGGGCCAGCCCCCGCAAGAAGCGCTTCATGGTTGGAAAAAGCATACCATAACCCCATGGACCTCCTGCGCGCTTCCTTAAGCGGGGTTTTCCTCGGACTCCTCTTCCACCGCCTGGGCCTTCCGGGCGGGGCCGTGGTGGGGGCCATGCTGGGCACGGGCCTCGCCCAGCTCCTCGCCTCCCCCGCCCCCACCCCAAGGGGCCTGGACCTCACCGTGCAGCTCGCCGCCGGGGTTTTGGTGGGGCTTTCCTTCCGGAAGGAGCTCCTCTCCCCCAAGCTCCTCCCCTACGCCCTCCTCGCCGCCCTCGCTTTCCTCGCCCTTGCCCTCCTCCTCGCCTTCCTCCTCGCCAAGCCCCTGGGCCAGCCCCCAAAAGCCCTCCTCTTCGCCCTCGCCCCCGGGGGGATCACGGGCATGGGGCCCCTGAGCCAGGCCGAGGGGGGAAGCCCCGCCCTGGTGGGGGTCTTCCACACGGTGCGCGTCCTCGCCCTCTTCCTCCTCGTCCCCCTCCTCGCCCGGCTTCTCAGGTAGAGTGAAGGCATGCGGCTGGAGTTCCTGGAAAACGGCCCCATCCGGGTGGAGGGCAAGCGCTTCGTGGTGCGCGTGGGGGAGAAGGAGGAGGCTTTGGAGCGGCCCCGGGTCTTCCTCTGCCGCTGCGGGGGCTCGGGGAACAAGCCCTTCTGCGACGGCACCCACAAGCGGATCGGCTTCCAGGCCCCGGGCGGGGTCTTGGAGGTGGAAAGCGACTGACCCGCTGGTCAATCCCGGCCGAAAGGGGTAGACTGCGGGGGCCATGGGCGAGATGCGCTACCGCAAACTGGGCAAGTGGGGCCTGAAGGTCTCGGAGATCTCCCTGGGGGCCTGGGTCACCTTCGGAGACGTGGTGAAGGACAAGGAGACCGTCCGGGAGATCGTTGGAATCGCCTACGAAGGGGGCGTGAACTTCTTTGACAACGCCGACGTCTACGCCAAAGGCCTCGCCGAGGAGATCATGGGGGAGATCCTCCAGGAGTTCCCCCGGCACACCCTGGTCCTCTCCACCAAGGCCTACTGGCCCATGTCCGAGGACCCGAACGACCGGGGCCTAAGCCGCAAGCACCTTTTGGAGAGCATCACGAAAAGCCTCAAGCGGCTCAAGACCGACTACGTGGACATCTTCTTCGCCCACCGTTTTGACCCCGAGGTCCCCATGGAGGAGATCGTCTACGCCATGCACACCATCGTGGAGAAGGGGTACGCCCTCTACTGGGGCACCTCGGAGTGGCCCGCCGCCCGCATCGCCGAGGCCGTGACCTTCGCCAAGGAAAACGGCCTCCACCCGCCCGTGGTGGAGCAGCCCCAGTACTCCATGCTCTACCGGGAGCGGGTGGAAAACGAGATCCTCCCCGAGGCGGAGCGCTTCGGGATGGGCCTGGTGGTCTGGAGCCCCCTGGCCCAGGGGATGCTCACCGGCAAGTACGACGAGGGCATCCCCGAGGGAAGCCGCTTCGCCCGCTACGACCAGTTCAGGGAGCGCTACCTCACCGAGGAGAACCGGAGGAAGGTGCTCAAGCTCAAGGCGGTGGCGGACGAGCTCGGCCTCACCCGCACCCAGCTCGCCCTGGCCTGGGTGCTGAGGCTTCCCGGGATCAGTAGCGCCATCACCGGGGCCACCCGCCCCGAGCAGATCCGGGAGAACCTGGGGGCCGCCGGGGTGGACCTGCCCCAGGAGGCCCTGGAGAAGATTGAGGCCATCCTAAGGGGCGAGGCCTAAGGCGCAGGGGCCAGGCCACCACCCTCTCCCTGCTCAGCCTCTTCCACTGCCTTCCCCTCATCCTCCTCTCCCCCCTGGCGGGGGCCTTGGTGGACCGCTACCCCAGAAAGTGGGTCATGCTGGCGGCCGATCTCGGCGGGGGGGTGGCCACCGGCTTCCTCCTTTTGCTCTACCTCCTGGGGCGCCTCGAGGTCTTCCACCTCTACCTGGTCTCCGCCCTCACGGGGGCCCTCTCCAGCCTCCACTGGCCCGCCCTCTCCGCCATGCTGGAGAAGAAGGGCTACGCCCGGGCGAGCGGCATGATGAGCCTGGCGGAGTCCCTGGCCGGGGTGGGGGCCCCCGTCCTGGCGGCTGCCCTTCTCAAGCCCTTGGGCCTCGGGGGCGTCTTCGCCCTGGACCTCCTGGGGGCGGGCGCCGCGGTCCTCACCCTCCTCCTGGTGCCCATCCCGGGCCTTCCGCCCCGGACCGGCCCCAGGACCTCCCTCAGGGAAGAAGCCCTCTACGGCTTCCGCTTCATCCTGGAAAGGCCGCTCCTTCTCGGCCTCCAGCTCATGTTCTTCGGGATCAACCTCCTCACCGCCCTGGGGTCCACGGTCCTCCCGGCCATGGTCCTGGCCAAGACGGGGATGTCGGAAGCCACCCTTGCTTTAGTGCGCTCCGCCGCGGGGCTTGGCGGGGTGGCGGGGGGGCTTCTCCTCTCCCTGTGGGGCGGACCCAGAAAACGGGTCCACGGGGTCTTCCTGGGCATGGCCCTCTCCAGCCTGGCCCTGGCCCTCATGGGGGCGGTGGAAGGGCCTTCCGCGTGGGCGGTCCTGGCCTTCCTGGAAAGCCTCTTTATCCCGGTGCTCAACGGCTCTAACCAGGCCATCTGGCAGGCCAAGGTGCCGCTTTCCGTCCAGGGGAAGGTCTTCGCCGCGAGGCGCATGATCGCCTGGTTCGCCAACCCCTTGGGGATGGCCTTGGCTGGCCCCCTGGCGGACGGGGTCTTCGCTCCCCGGTACGGGCAAGGGGAGGGCATCGCCCTCATGCTCCTCCTCTTCGGGAGCCTGGGGGTGCTTTGGGGGCTTTCCGGCTACCTCCTCCCTAAGGTGCGGGAAGCGGAACGCCTCCTCCCCGACGCCAAGGAAAACCAGGCAGCCGCGCCGTGATCGGGCACAGACGCAAGGCCAAGGGACATCCTTCCAATGTGGCTTCCTTCTCTCCCAAGGAAGGAGGGGGTCTGTAGGCTTCCCCTATGGGCGAGCCTCTCCTCGCCCCCGTCCTCCGCCTCCTGGAGGAGGGGCGGGAACGGGAAGCCCTGGCCCTCCTCCAAACCCCCCAAGAAGGCCTCCCGGAGGCCGAGCGCCTGGCCCTCCTGGGCTTTCTTGAGGGGCGGAAGGGGGACCTTCGGGCCTACCGCGCCCTGGCCCTGGAGGCCGCCCAAAGGGCCCAGACCCCCCTCACCCTCTACCACCTGGGCCTGGCCCTCCCCCCAAAGGCGGGGGCCCTGGCCCTGGAGGAGGCCCTCCGCCGCTTCCAGGGAGACGCCAAGGGGGAGGCCCGGCTCCACCTGGCCTTGAGCCTAGCCCTGGAGCGCCTGGGCCGGCCCGAGGCCCTGGCCCACGCCGCCCTCGCCCGCCTCAAGGACCCCTCCCCCTGGACCACCCTCCACCACCTGCGCCTGGAGCTCCTCTTCGGCACGAAGCCCTTCCCGGAGGTCCTGGAGGAGGCGGAGCCCTTCCTGCCCCACCCCTTCCCCGGGGTGCGGATGCTGGCGGGGCACACCCTGGCCCTTACTCACCTCCTCCGGGGAAGCTCGAGGCGGGCCAAAAACCTCCTCCGGGGCCTCCTCCCTCTCCTGGAGCCGCCAAGCCTCGCGAGCTTCCTCGTCCTTGGAGCCTTGGCCCTAGACCCCCCCGAGGTCCGGCTCCTCCTGGAAGGGGCCAAGGCCTTCCTCCCCCGGGAGGGCTGGCCCTGGGGGTTTTACCTCCTGGCCCGGGGGCTTGGGGAGGGGGATGAGGCCCACCTCCTCGCCGCCCACGGCCTCCTGCGGGAGGACGGGGCCCTCTACGCCCTCCTCTCCGAAGCCCGCCTAAAGGCCCTCGGGGTGGAGGTGGAAGCCCCCCTGGCCCCGGGGCTCGCCCCCGGCCTGCGCCCGGAGGCCCGGGCCTTCCTTCTGGGCCAGGCGGAAGCCCCCTTCCTCCGCCTCCTCGGGGAAGGCCCCCTCCCCTCCCTGGGCCCCCGGGGCACCGAGGCCCTGGCCCTCCTCCTCGCCCATGAGGCAGGCCTGTCGGGAGAGGCCCTGGGGGAGGCGCTTTACGGGGAGCCCAACCCGGGGGCCCTGAAGGCCCTCCTCCACCGCCTGCGGGAGAAGGGCTTCCGCATCGCCTGTTCCCCTTACCGCCTGGAAAACCCTCCCCCCTCGGACCTCAGGGCCTTCCTCAGGGCCCTCTCCCGGGGAGACCTGGAGGAGGCCCTCGCCCTCTACCAAGGCCCCCTCCTCCCCTGGAGCCAGGCCCCGGGGGTGGAGGAACTCCGCCTGGAGCTGGAGGAGGCCCTGAGGCAAGCGGTGCTGGCCCAAGGGGACACGGAGAACCTCTTCCTCCTGGCCGAGCGCCTGGGGGAGGACCTGGAGGTCTGGGAGGCCCTCCTGGAGAGGCTACCCTCCCAGGATCCCCGCCTCCCCATCGTCCGGGCCCGGGTGGCGAGGCTCCGCCGGGAGTACGGGGTGTGAGGCCGGGGGGACGCAGTTGGGGTCCCAGCAGGCCAAAGCGGGCCCGGAAGGCCGGGCCAGGAGGAGGAACCAGGCCAAGAGCCAAAGCCAAAGGACCTTGCCCCTCATGCCCCCAGGGTGCCACGAGGAGGGTTACGCGGGAGGCCTGAGGTTACGCGAGGTTACGCAGGGGGCCAAGCGTGGAACCCCTTCCACGTAACCTCCGCGTAACCTCCCCCCTGCTACCCTGGGGCTAACCCGTAAGGGGGTGAAGGAGATGCTCAAGGAAGTGCAGGAGGTCAAGGTCGGCGGCCGGACGCGGCGGGTCTACGTGAGGCCCTTCGCCTGGAACCTGCACGCGCCCACCCACATGGAGTGGACCCCAGACGGCAGGCTCCTGGTGGTGGAGCGCACCACGGGCAAGGTGAAGGACGTCACCAAGGGTGGGGACATGGAGGAGGCCAAGCCCTTCGCCTGGGGGCTCCAGGGGCCCTCCAGCATGTGCCCGTTGCCCGACGGTAGGGTGCTCATTTCCGAATTCTGGGGCAACCGCATACGAGAGATTTCCGCAGGAGGTGAGGCCGAAAAGGCCCCTGTCTTTTTGGATGGTCTAATTCGGCCCTACAGCCTAGCGGCTCTAGGGAAGGTGCACGTAAGAATTTTTGCCGTGGCTTCCAAGGAACCCACGGCCTTTCGTGATGTTGCAGGGGCTGTGTACGAAATTACAACTGGCACTCCAGAAATCTTCATTGATCAAATACCAACTCATCGCTCACCTGGTCTAGAAGGTCTAGCCCCCAGTTGGTCTTGGAAAAGCGAGGACTGGTCGGCGTATGCCAGCGGGTGTAGCAAAACTTCTTGGATAGACGATGGAGGGGGAGGTGGAGGCGGCGGAGGAAAGCTTCTAGCTATAGCTGCAAGCAGCTTAGGCAGGGTTTTGCTCTACCCTGTTGGCGAAGGAAAGAAGGACCTTCTTTCCGTAGCTCTTAATTACACGCTAGCCTTGGATGTTGGCGAAATGGGGGGCATCAAAACCCATCCCCAAAATGGTAAAGTTTACGTAACCAAACCCCGGGAAGGGGAAATTCTTGCTCTGGACAAGGAGACTCCAGAGAGCTACGCTTTCCATCCTCCCGTAGTCAAGGGCTTGCCAACCCCAACCTGCGTTAGGTTTACGCCAGACCTGGAAGGCCTCCTCGTCTGCTCACCCACCAACGGCGTAATCTGGGAAGTTCGCGGTGCCATTGTGTAGAAGCTTTACGCCTTTTTCCATCCTGCTTGCTGCGGAAGGCATGCGCCTTTTCGCGGCGGGCTTCTTTTACCTCCCTGTGTACCTCTTGGCTGCGGAAAAGGCCAGGACCCCTATAGAAGCCACGCTCCCCCAGACCCTCCTCTACACCTTGGGGTTCGCGAGCTTGTGGGTGGGTGCCCTTCTGGATCGCTCGGACCGGAAGCGGGTTCTGGTCCTTTCCACCCTCGGCCAGGCCGCCCTGGCCCTCGCCCTTCTCCCCGCCCCAGGCTTGCCTCTTCCCTATCTCCTCGTTCTCCTTCTGCTCTTTGAGTTCCTGGACCGCTTCCGCGCCTTGGGTGCGGGGCTTTACCTGAGGAGCCTGGTACCGAAGGAAAACTACGAGCCCAGGTTAGGGCAGCTCTCCGCCCTGCACTTCGCCGCCGACAGCCTAGCCGATCCCCTCGCCGGAGCCGCCTATGGCAAAAGCGCCGCCCTGCCTCCGCTTCTCGGGGGACCCTTGCTCCTCCTCTCCAGCCTCCTCTACACCCGCCTACCCCCGGCCCTTCCCCCAAAGCCGAGAGCTCCCTTCCGGCTGGGAGAAGCCTTCGCCGGACTTCGCTTTCTCCTCGGCCACCACTTGCTCCGGTGGGTCTTTCTCGTTGCGCGCCTGCACGGTTTGGTCCATGGGCTCCTCTTTAGCCTTCTGCCCCTCTACGTCCTTAGGGCCCTGGAAGCACCGCCCTGGGTCTACGGCCTCCTCTCGGGAGCCTGGGGCGTGGGCTCGGCCACCGGAGCCCTCCTCTTGGGTAGGCTTCTTTCCGCAGGGCGCGGCTTGCTAGCCACGGTGAGCCTGTTTCTCATGGGTGGGGTCCTGCTGGGCTTGGCGCTTCTCCCCCCTTGGCCCGTGGCGGTAGGCCTGGCCTTCCTCTTCGGCGTAGGGCAGCAGTTTTGGAGTTTGTTGGTCACCGGCCTCACCTACCGGGAGTTGCCCGAGGAACTTGTGGGCCGGGGTATGGGAGGGGTGGCCTTCGTCTCAAGCCTGCTTGCTCCCCTGGGCCCCCTCCTGGGCGGGGCCCTGGCAGGGGTGGCCCTCCCCCTCCCCTTCCTCCTGGCCGGGGGGCTCCTCCTCGCCCTCGCCCCCTGGGCGGGAAGGGGGTGGCGGTGAGGGGCAAGCCGATCCTCGCCGGCAAAAGCGGCTTCGTGGCGCAGGAATGGGGGCCGTGGTAAAGTCAGAGGGGAATGGTAAAGTCTAGGGTAAGCAGTAAAGGGCAGATCACCCTTCCCAAGGCGATCCGGGAGGCCCTTGGGCTCCGTCCGGGAGAAGAGGTGGTCTTTGAGCTCCGGGAAGGGGGGGCCTTCCTCCGCCCCCGGCGCCGCGTACCCCTGGAAGCCCTGCTCGGGCGCCTGAAGGGCAAGCGGGGGTTCCCCGGGGAAGAGGCAGAGAGGCGGGCGCGGGAGGAGGCGTGGAGGGAAGGGGCTTGAAGCCCTACTATCTGGACACCTCCCTGATGCTCCGCCTCCTGACCGGAGACCCGCCGGAGCTTGCCGCCCAAGCCCTGGAGGTGTTTCGCGGGGCCGAGGAGGGGCGCTACACCCTGGCCGTCCACCCCTTGGCGGTGGCCGAGGCCTTCTACACCCTGGTCTCCTTTTACGGGGTGGGGCGGGCCAAGGCGGCGGGGGCCCTCTTGGACCTGCTGGACCGGGAGGGGGTCCTTCTGGAAGACGAGGAGGACCTCCGCCCCGCCCTGGAGGAGGCCGGGAAGGGAGGGCTCAGCCTGGTGGACGCCTTCTTGGCTCAACGCGCCCGCAGGCAAGGGGCCGGGCTCGCCACTTTGGACCGCAAGCTGGGAAGGCGGGCCGGGGTAGAGCTACTTCCTTGAAGGGGGGTTGCGCGGGGGGCCCAAGGTTACGCGAGGTTACGCAGGGGGCCAGGTGTGGAACCCCTTCCACGTAACCCCGCGTAACCTCCCCCCTGCTACCCTGGGGCTAACCCGTAAGGGGGTGAAGGAGATGCTCAAGGAAGTGCAGGAGGCCAAGGTCGGCGGCCGGACGCGGCGGGTCTACGTGAGGCCCTTCGCCTGGGGTTTGAAGAATCCCTCCCACATGGAGTGGACTCCAGACGGCAGGCTTTTGGTTTCCGAACACACTGCGGGCACTGTTCGGGACATTTCAAAAGGGGGGGATGCTTCGGAGGCTAAACCTTTGGCGTACAATCTACAGGGTCCCGCTGCTATTCGCCCTACTGAGGACGGCAAGGTTCTCGTTGTGGAAACGTGGGGAGGAGCTATCGCGGATATCGCCGGAGGGGGTGATGCAACAAAACTACCTAAATTAACCGAAAACCTAAAGGGCCCCTACACCCTAGCCGTGCTGAACCCAGGGAAAAAGGGGGAGACCCTTTTTGTAAGCGAAAGCTCCTCTTCCTTCATGACACAAATCACCCGTCTAAGTCTAGGCGACCATGAGCGAGAGCCCAAAGCTTTTATCCTAGACATACCTGCCCGACATGGTGAGCCTGGGTTGACCCCCCCAGAGTCATGGCCCGACAAGTGGGAAAAGTATGCAGCAGCAGGATGTGTCAAAAATTGGATTGACGATGCTGCTGGAAGGGGCTTCTTCTACCTCGCTGTAGGAAGCCTGGGCCAGATCTTCCGCATAAATCCAGATGAATTGCCGGAGAAAATTACCTACTCTGAGTTGGTTGCCCATCCGAATGCGTTGGTAGCCTGGGGGCTTCATCGCCTAGGAGGGATGCGTTTTCATCCCTCATCCGGATTGCTCTTCGCCGTTCAGCCAGAGATGGGAGAAGTCATTGCTGTAGACCCCGCTCAACCTGGCAATTACCACTTCCAGCCTCCCGTTGTGAGAGGGCTAAGGATGCCTACTTGCGTAAGGTTCTCTCAGGACTCGGAGAAAATGTACGTTTGCTCCTCTGCTGACGGGGTGGTCTGGGAAGTAGAGGGTTTCTTGACTTAGCTGAGGGTGTTCTTATTAGCCACGATCCTGTTTTTGGCCAGCTGCGCTGGGGGAGCCGTAGGCACCGCGGCCTCCCTCTACCTCGCTCGCTTAGACAACCCCTTCTACCTGGGTCTGCAACACGCCATCGGTTGGGGTGCCTCCGTCTTAGCCCTCTTCACAGGCTACCTTCTAGATCGGACGGACCGCAAAAAAGCCCTCAGCTTCGGGCTTCTCTCTGGCAGTCTCCTGCGCTTTCTTTTAGGAACAAGCCTCGGCCTCATTGGTCCATGGACCTTTCTCGGCCTTTACCTGGTAGACAACATCCTTGAGCTTCTTCTGGAGGTCCGGGTCCTGGTCCCTAGACTCGTGCCGCAGGAACGGGAGAAGGCCCATGGGCGTCTTTACACGGCAAGTCTCCTTGCTGACCTTCTCGGCGCCCCCTTAGGCGCCTTCCTCTTCGTCCAGAATCCCTCCTGGCCCTTTTTCCTCGGGGGCGCGCTAGGCTTTGTGGCCATTCACTTCGCCGCTAGGCTCCCTCCCATACCGCCTCTTGGAAAAGCCCCCCCGGGGGTGCTGGCTGGCCTGAGGTGGCTGTACCAGGAAGCCTTCTTTCGTCGGCTAGCCGGAGCGGTCCTTGGAGCCAGCTTCCTCCGGGTCATGCCCTTCGCCCTTCTTCCCCTCTGGTCCCTCCAAGCCGGGTACGGACCCATAGGGTATGGGCTCCTCAGCACCGCCTTCTCCCTTGGGGGGGCCTTAGGAGGGCTTTTGGCAGGGAAACTTAAAGGCAAAAGGCCGCAAAGGGTGCTTAGCCTCCTTTTCCTCATGGACGCCGGGGCCGTCCTGGGTTTGCTCTTCAAGCCTCCCCTTCCCCTGGGCCTGCTCCTCGTGGCCCTCCTGGGGATAAGCGCCATCCTCCTGGGGGTCCAAGAGGTGGTGCTAAGGCAGGCCCTGGCCCCGGATGCCCTACTGGGCCGGGTAGGGGGTGGAATGAGGTTCCTGAGCGGCTCAGCCGGGCTTCTGGGGGCACTTTTGGCGGGGATAGTAGGGGGAAAGCTGGGCTTGGAGGAGGTCTATCTGGGAGCGGGGCTTGGATTTCTCCTCCTGGCCTTAGCCGCCTGGGGCTTCCTCGGCCAAATTGAGAAGCGGGCCCGGTGACCTCCTGGGAGCGTTTTGTGCCTAGCCTTCTTTCTCCTCCTCGGCCCCACGGCCCAGCTAGCCCGTCAAGAGCCCCGCCGCTAGAGGAGCCGGCCGGATTTGGCAAGGGCTTGGGGCCCTGGTTGCGGGGGGCCACGCGGGATGCTGGCCGTGGCACCCTTTCCACGTAACCTCCGCGTAACCTCCCCCCTGCTACCCTGGGGCTAACCCGTAAGGGGGTGAAGGAGATGCTCAAGGAAGTGCAGGAGGTCAAGGTCGGCGGCCGGACGCGGCGGGTTCACGTGAGGCCCTTCGCCTGGAACCTGCACGCGCCCACCCACATGGAGTGGACCCCAGACGGCAGGCTCCTGGTGGTGGAGCGCACCACGGGCAAGGTGAAGGACGTCACCAAGGGCGGGGACATGGAGGAGGCTAAGCCCTTCGCCTGGGGGCTCCAGGGGCCCTCCAGCATGTGCCCACTGCCGGATGGTCGGATCCTGATTACCGAGTTCTGGGGAGGCAGGATTCGGGACATCAGCGTAGGTGGTCCCTCGGAAAAGTTGGCCATCTACGCTGAGGACTTGAGCAAGCCGTATAGCTTGGCTTTAGATGCTCTGGGAAGATTGTTAGTAACCGAGCATCTAGGACATGGAGTTGGGCGAATAAGCATACTTGCCTCGGGAAAGGCCGTACCCTTAGTGCAAGGAGTTCCATCTGTAGAAACACCGGGCTTTGAGGGATATACACCTCCACATGCTTGGCCCGATCGTTGGGAAGGCTTCGTGGCAGGATGTGGTAAGTGGGGCACAGATCCTAAAGTTTTCCCTGATCGGCCTTACGTTTTTGCTGTTTCCATCGGCGGGTTAGGGCTTATTGTTGGTGTTCCAGAAGATGGTGGGCACTACGAAGCTTTAGCCCCTGAGCATACTTTTGCCAGGGGCTTAGGTTGGACTGGGGGCATGATAGCACACCCATTTGATGGAATGCTTTACGTAACACAACCCTTGCAAGGCGAAATACGCGCCATAAATCCAAGAGAAAGTCGGAATTACCGCTTTGATCCCCCGGTGGTCTCTGGCATCCCCATGGCTTCATGCGTGCGCTTTACTCCTGATGGGGAGAAGATGCTCGTGTGCTCGCCACAAAGTGGGGCGATCTGGCAAGTAGAGGGATTTTCCGACTAGGTCAGCTTGAGGACAAGATACCTTTTCGCCGAGTCCCTAGGCGTCTTCGGGGGGAGCCTGGCCTTCACGGGCCTTGGGCTCCTCCTGGGCCTTGAAGGAACAACCTGGACCCTGGCCCTCTTGGCCGCTCTCCCCTACCTCACCCTGCCCCTGGACCTCCTCGCCGGCCTCCTCCTGGACCGGCTGGACCGCAGGACCCTCCTCCTCGCAGGGGTCTGGCTTAGGGCTGGGATCCTGGGCCTCTTCGCCCTCCTTCCCAAAGAACCCCTCTTCCTCCTCCCCCTGGCCTTCCTCTTCCAGGCCGTCTTGGCCCTGGACCTCCCCGCCTGGCATGCCCTCCTGGTCCGCCTGGCCCAGGGCAGGCTAGAGCGGGAAGGGGGGAGGCTTCAAGCGGCCCAGCTCCTCGGGGACGGCCTGGGGGACCTCCTGGCCCCTCCCCTCCTCCTCCTGGCCAAGCCCCTGCCCTTTGCCCTAGGAGGCCTCTTCCTCGCGGGGGAGGGCCTTCTCCTCCGGGACCTCCCCGCCTACCCGCCTCCACGGGCGGCGAAGGGGGAGGGTTTTACCCTGAGGGCCCTCCTCGCGGGGCTCGCCTTCCTCCTCGGAGACGGAAGGCTCCTTCCCCTCACCCTCTACGCCCTGGCCCTGAGCTTCCTCTCCGGGCTGGCCCTGGCTCTCCTGCCCCTCCTGGCCCTGGCCCAGGGGACGCCCCCTGCCCTCTACGGCCTCTACCCCTTGGGCCTCTCCTTAGGGGGCTTCCTGGGAAGCCTCGCAGCGGGGAGGGTAGGGCCTTGCCTGGGGATTTGGGGCGGGCACGGGCTGAGGGTCTTGGGGCTTGCCCTCCTCCTCCTGCCCTTTCCTTTCGGGCCTCTGGGCGCTTTCCTTGTGGGCGGAGGCGGTGCCTTAAGCGGGGTCCACCTACGGGCCTACCGGCAGCGCCTCGCACCGGAGGCCCTCCTGGGTCGGGTGCAGGCGGGGGCGGTGGCCCTCCTCTCTTCAGGAAGCCTCCTCGGCACCCTCCTGGCGGGGGGCTTGGGGACCCTCGGCCCCCGGGTGCCCCTCCTTACCGCCCTCCTGGGCCTCCTTCTCCTCCTGCCCTTGGCCTTGGGGCCCCTGGGGTGCGGGCGGCTCCTCTCCCTGAGGGAGGGAAGGTTCCCGTGAGATTTCCCTTTCATAACGGGCCTCTCTGGGCCGAGGCCCTGAGCGACCTCGGGGCTTCCCTCGGCTTTAGCACCCTCGCCCTAGAAGTGGCCCGCACGGGAGAAGCCTTCTGGGTGGGCTTCTTCGCCGCCCTGGGCTACCTTACCCTAGGGCCTCTTCTCCTCCTCAGCCCCTGGGTGGAGCGGCGGGACCTGGCCCGGGCTCTCCTGGAGTTGCGCCTGGCCCGGGGCCTCCTCTTCCTCCCCCTTCCCTTCCTGCCGCGGGAAGCCGCCCTCCTAGTCCTCTACGCTTACCCCCTCATGGTCCTCACCGACCTGGCCGTCGTGGCCTGGGAAGGCCTCCTGGTGCGGAGAGGCCGGGACAGGCTGGCGGAAAGGAGCGGCAAGCTCTACGCCGCCTGGGAGGTGGGGGGGCTGGTGGGGGTCGGCCTCGGCCCCGCCCTCTTCGCCCTCCATCCCGCCCTCCCTTATTTCCTTGCCGCCGGGATCCTCCTCCTGGCCTGGGCCCTTCTCCGCCCCGCCCTTACGGGGGAGAAGGGGGAGAGGGAGGAGGCGGCGAGGCCCGAGGCCTTGGGGCGGTCCCTCCGTCGCCTCCTGGCCCATGCCCCCCTCAGGCCCTATCTCCTTCTTTCCCTCCTCTTTACCCTGGCCCACGCCCTCACCACCGCCCTTCTGGGCCTTCTGGCCCTCCGGGCGGGCACCCCGAAAGCCCTCTTCGGCCTGGTCTTCGTGCTGCAAAGCCTGGGGTACACCCTGGGGAGCTACTTTGCCGGGCGGGTCCCACCGGCCCTGGCCTTTAGGCTGGGCCCATTAGGGGCAGCCCTCGGGGGGATGGGTTTTCTCCTGCCCTTTCCCCTCCTCCTCGCCGCCCCACCCCTCTTAGGCCTGGGGGTGGCCCTCCTCAGCACCCACTTGCGGGCGGTGCGGGGCTGGCTCCTGCCCAAGGAGGGCCTGGCCCCAAGCCTTGCCGCCATCCGCGCCCTCCTCTACGGGGCCGGGGCCCTGGGGGGCCTGGGGGCGGGGGTCCTGGGCAAGGGGAATCCAGCCCTGCCCCTCCTCGTAGGAGCCTTGGGATTCCTGGTCCTTCTTCCCTTCGCTTTAGGACCCCTCCACCCTAGGCGACTGGAGGCCTTAAGGCAAGAAGAAGCAGAGTAGGAATCGTGGGCAAGGAGAATCTACCCCTTCTCGTTTTGGGCCCGTTTCCGGCTAGCCTGTAGGCGTATGACAATAGCCCTCCTCCTCTGGCTGGAGGCCTTCCGCCTCTTCGGGGCGGGGTTCTCCTACTTCGCCCACGCTGCCCTCACCGCTCTTGGGGCCTTGAGCCCCCTAGAGGCGAGCTCAGCCCTGGCCCCCTTAGGCCCCCTCCTGGGCGGGGCCCTGGCGGGGGTGGCCCTCCCCCTCCCCTTCCTCTTGGCCGGGGGGCTCCTCCTCGGCTTCGCGGCCCTTTTGGGGAGGCGAAGGGCGGCGTAAACTCAAGGGCATGGAAAAGCTGGAAGCCCTGAAGCGCCTCTTCCCGGGGAAGGTGGACCTCTCGGAAAGCGAGCGCCTGCGCCACGGCAAAGACGAGGGCTACCCCGAGGCGAGGCCCGTGTTGGCCGTGGTCTACCCGGAGGGCGTGGAGGACGTGCAGAAGGCCCTCCGTTGGGCACGGGAATGGGGCGTGGCGGTGATCCCCTTCGGGGCGGGGACGAGCCTCGAGGGCCACCTCTACCCCGTCAGGGAGGCCATCAGCCTGGACCTGAGCCGGATGAACCGGGTCCTGGAGGTGAGGCCCCAGGACTTCTCTTGCGTGGTGGAGCCCGGCCTCACCCGCAAGGCCTTAAACGAGGCCCTGAAGGGCACGGGCCTCTTCTTCCCCGTGGACCCGGGGGCGGACGCCTCCTTGGGCGGCATGGCGGCCACGAACGCCAGCGGCACCACCACGGTGCGCTACGGAGGGATGCGGCAGAACGTCCTCGCCCTCCAGGTGGTCCTGGCAAGCGGCGAGGTCTTAGAGCTCGGGCGGGGCGTGCGCAAGACCTCCTCGGGCTACGACCTCAAGGACCTTTTCATTGGCTCGGAGGGCACCTTAGGGGTCATCACCCGCCTCACCCTTAGGCTCCACCCCCTCCCCGAGCACGTCCACACCTTAAGGGTCTTCTTCCCCGGGGTGGAGGAGGCGGCGGAGGCGAGCTACCGGATCATGGCCTCCGGGCTTCCCGTGGCGAGGCTGGAACTTTTGGACGAGCTCGCCATGCGGGCGCTAAACCGGTACCTAAAGGCGGGCTTCCCCGAGCGGCCCGCCCTCTTCCTGGAGTTCCACGCCTCCACCAAGGAGGCCCTGGAGGCGGAGAGGGCCTCGGCCCTGGAGCTCGTGCGGGAGGCCGGGGCCCTCGAGGTGGAGGCGGCCACAACGGAGGAGGAGAGGCGCCGCCAGTGGGAAGCCCGGCACCAGGCCTACTGGGCCCTCGTCCACCTCTTCCCCGGCCACCGCTTCATGATCACCGACACCGCCGTCCCCCTCTCCCGGCTTCCCGAGATGGTGCGCTTCGCCCAAGGGCTTCTAAGGGAGATGGGCCTCACCGGGAACATCCTGGGCCACGTGGGGGACGGGAACTTCCACACCCTAATTCCCGTCCTCCCCGAGGACTACCCCAAGGCCGAGGCCTACGCCGAGAGGCTCGTGGAAAAGGCCCTGGAGCTTGGGGGCACCTGCACCGCCGAGCACGGGGTGGGCCTCCGCAAAAGGAAGTTCCTCCCCAAGGAGCACGGCCCCGCCCTGGAGTGGATGCGGAGGCTCAAGGCCCTCTTTGACCCCGAAGGGCTCCTGAACCCGGGTAAGGTCGTCTAGGGAAGGCCGAAGAAGGCCCGGGCCCGGCGGAGGAGCTCCTCCCCCTCCAGGCCCTGGAAGAGGAAGGCGCTCCGGTCGGGCTCCCCCTCCCAGACCTCGAAGAGGAGCCGGGAGGCGCCCCCCCTAAGCCCCGTGTTCCCCACGTAGCCGATGGGGTCCCCCCGATGGACGCGGCTTCCCACCTTGAGCCCCGGGTAGGGGGCCTGGAGGTGGGCGTAGACCGTGGTGCGGCCGTCCGGGTGGCGGACGTGGACCTCGAGGCCCCGGAGAATGTCCATCTCCTCCGGGGAGGCTCCCTCCCGCACCCGCTCCAGAAGCGCCTGCCAGGCCTCCTCGGAAAGCTCCTGGAAGTCCGGGTCCACCTTCACCACCTCGCCCCCGAAGGCCGCCACCACCCCCATCCCCCGCACCACGGGCACGCAGGCGTCCCCCTGGCGGAAGACGAAGCCCGCGCTCACCCCCTTGCGGTAAGGGCGGGGGGCACCCGGGAGGTTTTCGGGAAGGGAGGGCAGGCAGGCCCCGGGGAGGGGCAGCATGTACCCCTCGGGGGCCCAAGCGGCCCTTTCCCGGTAGGCCATGGCCTCCTGGCGCAAGGCCGCCACCTGCCGCCCCCTAAGGGAGAAGGCGAAGGTGACCACCAGGGCGTAAAGGCTTACGGCCAGGAGGAGGTAGTGCCCCGGCTTCCAGCCCACGGGGCCATCCTAAGTGGCCGCACGTGGATCGCGCAACCTGGGGTGCCCGAACCGGGGCCATGGGAAGGCCCCCACCGCGGCGAAAGCGAGAGGCAGCGCAACCTGGACCAAAAAACGCTCCCCGCCCCCTCGGGGCGGGAAGGTCCTTCTTGCCCCGTACAGGCTCAAGCCAGCACGGGGCCTGGGGACGCTAGAGGAGCTTGAGGAGCTCCTTCTTGATCTCCTTAGGGGAAAGCCCCTCCAGCTTAAGCCCCTTGGCCCGCTCCACGAGCTCGTAGACCTTGGGGATGTGGCTTGCGGCCACGCGGAAGGTGATCTCCTGGCCGGCGACCCGCACCCGGACCTTCTGCAGGTTGGGGTACTGGCGGCGCTTGGAGATGCCGGTGGTCTTCTTGCCCACACCCCCTTCCCGCTTGGCCTTACCCCGCCTTTGGATGCTGTTGGCCACGATGGGCCGCTTTCCGCTGATCTCGCACACCTTGGACATGGCTCTCCTCCCCTGCCCGAAGGCAAACCTTTAGGAGTATAGCACACTGGGGTAGACTCTTGGGGATGCCCACGGTGCTCGTACCCCTCCTCCTCGCCTTGGACCAGACCCTCAAGCTCTGGGCCCTGGAACACCTCTCCCCCGTCCCCAAGCCCCTCCTCGGCGACCTCCTCTACCTCACCCTGGTCCGGAACACGGGGGCGGGCTTCGGCCTCTTCCAGGGCCAGGCCCCCCTCCTCGGCCTCCTCTCCTTCCTGGTGGGCGCGGGCCTCCTCCTCCTCCTCGCCAGGCGGCGCTACCCCCCCCTCCCCGCCCTCGCCCTCTCCCTCCTGGCGGCGGGGGCCCTGGGGAACGGGGTGGACCGCCTGGGCCGGGGGTGGGTGGTGGACTACCTGGACCTCGGCACCTCCCTCCCCCTCATCGCCAACTTCCCCGTCTTCAACCTGGCGGACGTGTGCGTGACCCTGGGGGCGGTCCTCCTCCTCCTCGCCCCGAGGCGGAGGCGGCGCTGGATCTAAAGGGGCCCCCCAAAGGCCTCAGCGCAGGAAGCGCAGGAGCATCTTGGCCGCCCACGGGAAGAGGAGGGAGGAGAGGGCGGCGGCGAGAAGGAGGACGAGGGCGGCCCGCTCGTCCAGGAGGTGGGCGCTCCTGGCGATCTCCGTCCCCGCGATCATCAGGGTGAAGGGGTAGGCGAGGAGGAGGGCCGCGAGGAAGGCCTCCCGCAGGCGGAACCCGCCCAACAGGAGAAAGGGCGCGGGGAGGAGGCGGATGAGGAGCATGAGGAGCAGGGCCTGGCCCACCTCCAGGAGGAGGCGGCCGTCCAGGCCCGAGAGGTCAATCCCCATCCCCGTGCGGATGAAGAAGATGGGGATGAGGAAGCCGTAGCCCATGGCGCTGAGCTTGGCCTCGAGGTCGTGCTTCTTCTGCAGGAAGTAGGAGAGGATCATCCCGGCGAGGAAGGCCCCGAGGACGCTCTCCAGCCCCACCAGACCGCTCATGACGGCGGCGGCGAACATGAGGGCCAGGCTCAGCCGGATGCCCATGGCGCTCGGGTCCTCCTCGTAGACCAGCCTGCGGCCCACCTCCGGGTACCACCAGAGGAAGAGGCCCGCCAGGCGGAAGGCGAGGAAAAGGAGGAGAAAAAAGAGGGCGATGATCCCGACCTCCTTCAGCAGGGAAAGGAGGCCCTGGTAGTGGGCCGCCTTCTCCATGGCGGTGAGGCCGAAGAGGCTCGCCACCTCCCCCAGGACGCCGAGGATCAGGACCCGCTTGGCGAAAGCCCGGCCCAGGATGCCCATGTCCCTCAGGGTGGCCACCATAAGGCCGATGGAAACCAGGGCGAGGATCAGGGCCTGGGCGAGCCCCACGCCCAAAAGGCCCGCGAGAAGCCCGGCGCCGAGGAACATGCCCACCACGTAAAGGGCGTAGAAGACGAAGTGGCGGCGCTCCAACTGGCGGAGGAGGTTGAAGTCCACCTCTAGCCCCGCGAGGAACATGAGGAGGAGGAAGCCGAAGTCCGCCAAAAACCCCAGGATCTCGGGGAGGGCCACCCCTTGGGCGAGGAAGTGGCCGAGGAGGAGGCCGATGACGAGCTCACCCACGGGCACGGGCATCCTGAGGAGGCGGGAGAGGGGCGGGGCCAGGAAGGCCGAAAGGAAGACGAAGAGCAAAAGGAGGCTACCGCTCAAGGTTGACCTCCGGCACCAAGAGGGTGGACACCGGGCTCGCCTGGGCCAAAAGCTGGGGGACGTAGGGGCGGAAGAAGGCGGTGCGGCGCCCCGGGGTGTAGCCCAGGGCCAGGAGGTTGAACTTCCCCTTGAGGAGCCTCAGGGTCTCCCGCACGGGGTTGCCCTCCTTGCGGATGAGGTGGACCTCGAGGCCCGAGGTCTTCCGCGCCCGCTCCACCAGAACCTTCAGGTTCTCCAGAAGCTCCTTCTCCTCAGGGGGCATGAAGGCCTCCACCCGGCTCACGAAGAGGACGTAGACCTCGCTGCCGAAGATCCGGGCCAGGTCCATGGCCGAGGCCAGGAGGGGGCTTAGGGCCTCGGTGTTGGCGGAAACGAGGATGCTCCGGTAGGGGTGGGTCCCCCGGAGGTGGAAGGAGGGAAACGGGTACCCTTCCTGGAAGGCCCGCCGCACCCAGTCCCGGTCCCGGGCCAGGAAAACCCCCACCTCCGCCACTCCCTTCGGGTCCTCGCAGGCCTCCACCCAGTCCCGCACCTTGAGGCGCTCCTTGAGGTAAAGGGCCTCCTCGTCCTCCGCCCGGCAAAGGGCGCCCACGCTCCCGAAGCGCCGGGGAAACGTGGGCTCCCCCCGGATCACCGCCCCCACGAAGATCTCCACCCCCCGGGGGTCGCCCACCACGAGGAGCCGGTCCCCCGGCTGGACCCGGAAGTCGGCCCGGGGCAGGATGGGGCTCCCCTCCCGGTAGACCAAGGCCACCCGGGCCCCCGGCTGGCGGAGCTCCCGGAGCCGGGCGTAGACCGCAGGGGAGGACTCGGTGATGAGGACCTCCACCACCTCCCCCTTCCTCAGGCCGATGCCCACGGGGTAGCGGACGATCCCCTGCCCCTGGAGGAGGTTGCGCAGGATGGCCCCCAGGACCTCGGGGATGGAAACCACCTCCAGGTCCAGCTCCCGCACGGCCTGGGGGTCCGGCCGGGCCTTGGAGACGTGGACGATCTTGCTCCGGTAGCCCAGGGCCTTGCGCAGAAGCCGGGCCACGTCCAAGGTGGCCTCCACGGAGAGGAAGGAGATGACGGCCTCCGCCGCCTCGAGGTCCACCTCCTTCCAGAGCCCCACGTCCGTGGCGCTCCCCGGGAGGGCCCGGAGGTTGGCCACAGGCGCCTTCTCCAAAAAGGCCCTAAGCCGCGCCTCGTCCCGCTCCACCAGGACCACGTCGGAGATGGCGGAGACCACCTCCACGATCTCTTCCACGTACCGGCCTAGGCCGAGGAGGATCACGCTCATAAAGACCCCCAGGGCGCGGGGCGGCCCCGCGCCGCTAGACTATACCCCAGGAAAACCCCGGCTAGGCGCGCCCCAGCACCCGGGCGAAGCGCTCCAGGGCCTTCCTGAGGTTCTCCTCGCTGGTGGCGTAGGAGAGGCGGACGTGGCCGAAGGCGGCGAAGTCCGTGCCCGGGACCACCGCCACCCCCGCCTCAAGGAGCCTCTCCGCCGCCCGCACCTCGTCGGGGGCGATGGGGGAGGTGTCCATGAGGACGTAGAAGGCCCCGCTCGGGCGCACCGCCTTGAGGCCCAGGGCGGTAAGGCCCTCAAGCAACAGGTCCCGCCTCCTGCGGTAGGCCTCCCTGGCCATCTCCACGAAGGCGCGGGAGGCCTCCTGGTTGGTGAGGGCCTCCAGGGTGGCCCACTGGGCGATGGTGTCGGGGCTCGTGGTGGACTGGCTGGAGACGGAGGCCATGGCCTTGATGACCTCCTTGGGCCCGCAGGCGTAGCCGATGCGCCATCCGGTCATGGCGAAGGCCTTGGCCGCCCCGTTCACCGTGAGGGTGTGCTCGGGGGCCACGCGCCCAGGGGAGAAGTGCTCCCCCTCGTAGAGGAGGTGCTCGTAGATCTCGTCGGAGACCAGGTAGAAGTCGTGCTCCACCGCAAGCCTCGCCAGGGCCTCGAGGACCTCCTTCGGGTAGACCGCCCCCGTGGGGTTGTTGGGGGAGTTGACCACAAGGGCCTTGGTGCGGGGGGTGATGGCCCGCCGGACCCTCTCGGGGTCGGGGACGAAGCCTTCCTCGGGGAGGGTTTCCACCTCCACCACCACCCCCCCGGCGAAGCGCACCATCTCCGGGTAGCTCACCCAGTAGGGGCTCAGGACGATGACCTCGTCCCCCGGGTCCAGGATGGCCTGGAAGAGGTTGAAGAGGGCCTGCTTCCCCCCCACGGTGACGATGGTCTCCTCAGGGGTCACGGAGAGGCCGTTTTCCCGGCGGAACTTCTCCGCCAGGGCCTCCCGAAGCTCGGGGATCCCCGCAGGGGGGGCGTACTTGGTCTTCCCCTGGGCGAGGGCGCGCCTCGCCGCCTCCTTCACGTGCTCGGGGGTGTCAAAGTCGGGCTCGCCGGCGGTGAGGGCCACGAGGTCCACCCCTTGGCGCCTGAGCTCCAGGGCCTTGGCGTTCACCGCCACCGTGGCCGAGGGCTTCATGGCCTGGACCCTTCGGGAAAGGCCGCGCATGGCCTAAGTATACGCGGGTAGAATGGACCTGTGACGGAAGGGGAGGTCCTGGAGGAGGTGAAGCGCCGGGTGCGCACGCGGCTCAAGGGAAGGCGCTACCGCCTCTACCTCTTCGGTTCCCGGGCGAGGAAGGAGGGGAGCCCCCGCTCGGACTACGATCTGGCCCTCCTGGCCGATCCTCCCTTGGACCTCGCCACCCTGGCGGAGCTTAGGGAGGCCCTGGAAGGCCTCCCCATCCTCCAGCCCCTGGACCTGGTGGAGCTCTCCTGGGCCCCGGGGCTCAAGGAGGTGGTGAAAAGGGAAGGGATCCTCCTTGACGAGGGAAGAGAAGCTTAGGGCGCAGATGGCCTCCCTGGCCCGGGCGGTGGAGCGGCTAAAGGCCGCCTTAGAGCGGCCCAAGGACGAGTTTATCCGGGACTCGGCCATCCAGCGGTTTGAGTTCACCTTTGAGCTGGCCTGGAAGACCCTAAAAACCTTTCTGGAACTCCAAGGCCTCGAGGCCCGCTCCCCCCGCGCGGCCATCCGGGGAGCTTTCCAAGTGGGCCTCCTCCCCGAGGACCCCTTCTGGCTGGAGATGCTGGAGCTGCGCAACCTCACGAACCACACCTACGACGAGGCCCTGGCCGAGCGCATCTACGCCGAGTTGCCCAAGGCTCTAGAACGCTTCCAGGAACTCCTTCGCCGCCTGGAGGAACCCGCCTAGGTCCCCGCGGGCTCAGGCACAAGCCCCCCGGCCCGGGCCCCGGCCCGCCCCCCCACCACCCTAAGCCCCAAAGGCCGGACCTCGGCCCGGTAGAGGGAGGCCTCGGGCAAAAGCTCCCCGTCCGCGTGGGCGGGAACGGGATGAGCGAACTCCACCGCCACCTCCTGCCCCGCGTACGCCCGCACCCGGGAGTGGGAGAGGTGCCGGCCCAGAAGGAGCCGCGGCAGGATAAGGACCACCCCCGTCCGGGAAAACTCCCCCGCCAGGACCACGGAAAGCCGCCCGTCCCTGGGGTCGGCCATGGGGGCGATGGGGATGCCCCCGCCGTACATGGGCCCGTTCATGGCGGCGAGGAGGAGCATCCTCCCCCGGTGGACCTCTTCCCCGTCCACCAAGACCCTGGCCTCCGGCAGGCTAAGCTCCTTGAGCACGGCGAAGAGGGCGTAGAGGTAGCGGGGCATTCCCCGGAGGAAGGGGGGGGCGGAGAGGGCCTTCTTGGCCACCAGGGCGTCAAACCCGATCCCCAAGGAGGCCCCGAAGGGCTCCCCGTTCACCCACCCCAGGTCCACCGCCTCCTCGGGGGCGTGGAGGGCGAGCTCCAAGGCCTTGGGCCAGGGAAGCCCGAGGAGGCCCAGCATGCGGGCGAAGTCGTTGCCGCTGCCGATGGGCACCACCCCCAGGACCTTCCCCGTGCCCGCGAGGCCCTTTAGGACCTCGTGCACCGTGCCGTCCCCCCCCACGGCCACCACCCGGGCCCCCTCGGGGGCCCTTTGGGCAAGCTCGGTGGCGTGGCCCGGCCCCTCCGTGAGGAAGGCCTTGGCCCCCTCCTGGCGGGCCGCCTTCAGGATGGCCCCGGAAAGCCTCCCCACCTTGCCGCGGCCCCCGGCGGGGTTCACGATGACCCACTTCTCCACCCCCGTATTCTACGGATATGGGCCTCCTCGCCCACTTCCTGAAGGGCCCCCACAAGAAGACCACCCTCCTCCTCACCCGGGCCGGGCCCGTGGAGAACCCCCGCCACGTGCTCTACAGCCACCCTGGGCTTCCCCTAAGCCCCAAGGGCCGAAGCGCCCTCCTCGCCCTCCTTCCCCTCCTCCAAGGCTTCCCCGTGGCCCACGTCTACGCCGCCGACAGCCTGGCGGAGGCCGAGGCGGCCCGGCTTTTCGCCGAGGCCCTGGGGGTGCCCTACACCCTCCTCCCCGAGCTGCGGGAACGGGCCTGGGGCGCCTGGGAGGGGCTTTCCTTCCCCGAGGTGGAGGCCCGCTTCCCCGGGGCCGTGGCCGCCTGGACGGCGGACGAGGCGGGCTTCGCCCCGCCCGGGGGAGAGAGCGTGCGGGAGGCCTGGGAACGGGGGAGGCGGGCGGTGAAGGCGCTCCTCGGGAAGCACCGGGGCCAGGCCATCCTCGTGGTGGGGAACTGCACCCTCAACCGGGCCGCCCTAAGCCTCGCCCTCCCCTTACCCCCTGAAGAGGGCCTCAGGCTGGAGCAGGACTACGCCCGGCTCTCCGTGGTGGACTTCTACGGGGAGGAGGGGGTGGTGAAGGCCCTGAACCTGGCGGTAGACTGGGGGCATGATCCGGCCCGTGGCCCGCAAGGACCTCCCGGGGCTTCTTAGGCTCCTCCGCCACATGGACCAAAGCCCCGAACGGGGCGTCCTCGCCCCGGAGGCCAGGGACCTCGAGGGCCTCGCCGAGGAGCTGGAGGACGGCCTCGTCCTCCTTAAGGAGGGGGAGGTGGCGGGGTACGTGGGCCTCTACCCCTTCTGGGACGGGGCCGCCCTGGAAGGGCCCCTGGCCTACCGCGAGGAGGACCTGCCCCCCCTCCTGGAGGCGGCGGAGGGGCGGGCCCGAGAGGTGGAGGTGGAGCGGCTTTACGCCTTCCCCCGGGAGGAAAACGCCACCCTCCGGAAGGCCTTGGAGGGGGCGGGCTTCGGCCTCCTCCACGTGACCTACTTCTTCGTCAAGCGCCCCGAGGGGCTGGACTACCCCGCCCCCGAGGGCGTGCGGGTGGAGGAGGGCTTCCCCGGGGCCGGGGTCTACCGGGAGCTCTACCGGGAGAGCGAGGAGAGCTGGGCCCTGCGCCTCCGCTGGACGGACGAGGAGCTTGAGGAGCACTTCCAGGACCCCGCCGTCCACCTCCTCGTGGCCTACCTGAAAGGGGTGCCCGTGGGCCTCGCCGAGGTGGAGCTGGAAGGAGGCGAGGCCAGCGTGGCCTACATCGGGGTCGTCCCCGAGGCCCGGGGGAAGGGGATCGGGCGCACCCTCCTCTCCGAGGCGGCGAAGCTCGCCCGAAGAAAGGGGGCGGACCTCCTCCGGGTCCGGGCCCACGACCACGAAAAGGGCGCTCTAGACCTCTACCGGGGCCTGGGGTTTAGCCTCGAGGAGGCCGTGGCCACCTACGCCAAGGAGCTCAAGGCCAGGCGGTAGGTCGCCGCGTGGGCCTCCACGGTGAGGCGGGGGTCGCGGTTGTACCCCCCGCCCATCACCACCACGAGGGGCGCCCCGAGGGCCTTGACGAAGCGGAAGACCCTCTCGTCCCGCCGCCTCACCCCTTCCGGGCTTAGGGCGAGGCGGCCGAAGCGGTCCCCCTTTAAGACGTCCACCCCGGCGTTGTAGAAGACGAGGTCCGGGCGGAAGGCCCGGGCCTTCTCTAAGGCCCCCTCCAGGGCCCAGAGGTAGGCCTCGTCCCCCGTCCCATCGGGAAGGCCCACGTCCAGGTCGCTCTTTTCCTTCTTCAGAGGGTAGTTCCGCTCCCCGTGGAGGGAGAGGGTGAAGACGGAGGGGTCCTCCCGGAAGAAGAAGGCGGTGCCGTTCCCCTGGTGGGCGTCCAGGTCCACCACCAAGACCCGGCCCGAAAACCCCTCCTTGGCCCGGAGCCAGAAAATGGCCACGGCCACGTCGTTGAAGAGGCTGTACCCCTCGGCCCGGCCGGGGAAGGCGTGGTGGGTGCCCCCGGAGAGGTTGAGGCCGAGGCCGGTCTTAAGGGCGTCCAGGGCCGCGGCCAGGGTGCCCCCGGCGGCGTGGAGGGCGCGCCGCAAGAGGGCCTGGCTAAAGGGGAGGCCAAGCCTCAAGGACTCCTCCCGGCTAAGGCCCTCCCCGAAAAGCTTCTCCAGGTAGGAAGCCTCGTGGGCCAGGAAGAGGGCCTCCCGGGGCACCTCGGGGGCGGGGAGGACGGGAAGAAGCCCCTTAAGGGCCTCGGCCACGCCCCCGTACTTGTAAAGGGGAAAGGGGTGGCCCTCGGGCAAGGGAAGGGAGAGGTGGGCCGTGGTGTACGCCCGCACGCCCCTATCCTTACGCCTTTTTGCCAGAATGAAAAGGAGCGTGCGCCTCCTTGTCCTATCCGACCAGGTCCACCCCCACATCCACTCCCCCCGCTTCCCCGAAAACCTCCCCCCCTTTGACCTGGTCCTGGCGGCGGGGGACCTGCCCGGGGCGTACCTGGAGTACGTGGCCACCAAGGTCCGGGTGCCCGTGCTCTTCGTGCCCGGAAACCACGGGGAGGAGTGGGTCCTGGAGGAGGGGCGGAGGAAGCGGCCCGGGGGTGTGGTGAACCTCCACGGGCGCCTCTTCCGCCACCAGGGGCGCCTCTTCTACGGCATCGGGGGGGTGCCCCGCTATCGGGAGGGGGAGGGCCAGCTTTCCGAGGGGGAGCTCCTCCGCCTCGCCTTAAAGCCCTTCCCCCGGAGGCTCCTTTTGGGCCACGGGGTGGACGTCCTCCTGACCCACGCCCCGCCCCCGGGGCCCAGCGCCGGGGAGGACTTCGCCCACCGGGGGGCCCGGGCCTTCCTCCTCTTCCATCGCCTCTTCCGCCCCCGGCTCCACGTCCACGGCCACACCCCCCTCCTCGGGGCGAACCCCGAAAGGCGGCACCGCACCCCTTTGGGCGTGGAGGTGGTCCACGCCCAGGGCTACGCCCTCATCGCCCTGTGAGCTGGCGGTAGGCCTCGTAGGCCGCCACCCCCACGGCCACCGCCAGGTTCAAGGAGCGCACCGGCCCCGGCATGGGGATCTTTAGGGTGGGGAAGCGGGCGAGGACCTCCTCGGGAAGCCCCCGGCTTTCGGGGCCGAAGAGGAGGTAGTCCCCCTCCCGGAAGCGGGCCTCGTAGAGGGAGGCTTCCCCCCTGGCGCTGAAGGCGAAGACCCGCGCCCCCCGGGGCAGGGCCTCCAGGAACGCCGCAAAGGAGTCGTGGAGCCTGAGGTCCACGTGGGGCCAGTAGTCCAGGCCCGCCCGCTTGAGCTTGGGGCTGGAGAGGAGGAAGCCCAGGGGACGGATGAGGTGGAGGGGCCATCCCAGGGCGGCCGCGGTGCGGGCCACGTTCCCGGCGTTTTGGGGGATCTCCGGCTGGTAGAGGACCAGATGGAGCATCACCGCCTCCGGTAGCGGGTGGCCGCCCCCCGGCCCACCCTCTCCACCCGGCCCTCCCGGATGAGGCGGCGGAGAAGCTCCAGGGCCCTTTTGCGGGAAAGCCCGAGGACCCGCTCCACCTCCTGGCGGCGCCTGGGCGCCTCCAAGAGGGCGAGGGCCCGCTCCGCCAAAAGGTCCCGCCGGGCCAGGTGGTACCGCCCTCCCTCCTTGCGCAGAAGCCCCATCCTTTCCATGCGGGAAAGGACCCGCCGCGCCGCCTCCTCGGGAAGCTGGAGCGCCCGGGCGAGCTCCTCCAGGCCCGCCTCCCCCACCCGGCGCAGGTACCCCACGGCGATGAGGTGGTCCAGGCTGAACCCTCCAAGCCGCTCCTGGGCCTCGGCGATCTCCCGCACGAAGGCCTCGTCCAGCTCGGGGTTGTAGAGGACGAGGGTCAGGGCCTCGGGGAAGAGGCGGTACTCCGGGGGTTCCTTGCCGTACTTGAGGAGGAGGCGGTACATCTTGTCCACGCCGCTTCCCGCCCGCTCCACGTAGCCCAGGCGGTAGAGGGCCTCGGCCAGGCGGGGGTTCCGCCTTTTGGGGGGGTGGCGGAGGACGTTCTCCGGGGTGATGCCGGGGGGGAAGCCGCCGGGGTTGGAGACCTCCAGCCGGTCCCGGTAGTGGTGGACCTGGATGGCGTCCTTGCTCCGCCAGTCCCGGTGGACGAGGGCGTTGACCAGGGCCTCCCGGTAGACCTCCTGGTCAAAGTCCCAGACCTCGAGGCGGAAAAGCCCCACGGTGAGAAAACGGACCCGGTTCCGCGCCTGGATGAGTTCCTTCAGGCGCTCCAGGAGGGCGGGGATGGGCCTGAGGAGGTCCTCCCGGAAGCTGTAGCCCTCCTCGGTCTCGTGGAAGTAGTAGCTCACCTCCGCCTGGGGAAGAAGCCGCCTCAAGGCGAGGGACGTCCCCGCCAGGAGAAGGCCCGCCACCGTGGGGCGCACCTCCCCCTCCACCCGCTCCAAGAGCCCCAGGGCAAAGAGGAGCTCCAGGTCGGGGAGGGCGGCCAAGGCGCTTCCCCTTTCCTCTAGGATGCGCCTCAAGCGCAGGACCTCCACCGGGTCCAGGTCGGAAAGGCTCGCCGCGGGCAGGACCTGGGCGGTGAAGTCGGGCTCGGGCAGGCTCTGGCCCACCTTGAGCTCCGAAAGGCGCCTCCCGTCCCAGAAGGGCACCCGCCCTGTCCCCACGGCGATGGCCGCCGGGCTTTGGGGCACGTGGAGGGCGAGCACCCGGCCCCAGGGCCCCTCCACCACCTCCACGTAGGGGAGGAGGAGCCCTTGGGTGAGCTCAAAGAGGGCGTGGGTCACCTGCAGGGGGTGGAGGTCCTGGGCGCCCAGGACCTTGCCCTCGGGGCTCACGCCCAGGAAGAGGGTGCCCCCCTTGTGGTTGGCGAGGCCCGCGGCGTAGCGGGCCAGGTCCTCGGGGGAGATGTCCTGGGGCAGGAAGAGGGTGCGCTCGTCCTGCCCCCGGGCCAGGCGTTCCTCCAGCTCCTCCCACGTCACGGGGCCCAGTTTACGGGGCGTCCGGGGAGAAGAGGGAGGGGCTCGGTCGCAGGTTTGTTCAATAAATCAGTGACATACGTGCCATTTTCGCGGAACACTTAGCAAGATAAGTCAGCAAGTCTTCTTGTAACGTTCGGATAGCTATTGCAATTTGTCGCAGGATCTATTGACATTTTGCATCCCATCCTCTACCCTTGGCCCTAAGGGGGTGGAGGATGCGGAAAGGAACCCTCAACGGCATCGCGGCCCTAGGTTTATCGGGACTGGCCCTGGCGGAGGGGGTAGACGGGGCGGACACGGCCTGGATGCTGGTCTCCACGGCCCTGGTCCTCCTCATGACCCCGGCCCTGGCCTTCTTCTACGGGGGGCTCGTCCGGAGCAAGAACGCCTTGAACACCATGATGATGAGTTTTGCCGCCCTGGCCTTCGTGGGCGTGGGCTGGGCGCTTCTCGGGTACACCCTGGCCTTTGGGGAGGGGGGCCCCCTCCTGGGGGGTCTCGGGCACCTCTTCCTCAGGGGGGTGGGCCTCGAGGCCCAGGGCACCATCCCCCACGTCCTCTTCCTGGCCTTCCAGGGGACCTTCGCCATTATCACCGCCGCCCTGGTCTCGGGCGCCCTGGTGGAGAGGATGCGCTTTCCCGCCTACCTGGCCTTCCTCACCCTCTGGGGGCTTTTCGTCTACGCTCCCCTGGCCCACTGGGTCTGGGGCGGGGGGTTTTTGGGGGCCCTGGGCGCCCTGGACTTCGCCGGAGGGACGGTGGTGCACATCAACGCCGGCGTCGCCGCCCTGGTGGGCGCCCTGGTCCTAGGCGCGCGGAAGGACTACGGGCGGCAGGCCATCCTGCCCCATAACGTCCCCTTCACCCTCCTGGGGGCAGCCCTCCTCTGGTTCGGCTGGTTCGGCTTCAACGGGGGAAGCGCCCTGGCGGCCAACGCCTCGGCGGCCCTGGCCTTCGCGAACACCATGCTGGCCCCCGCGGCCACCCTCCTGGTCTGGACCCTCCTGGACCTCCTTCGCACCGGCAAGGCCACGGCGGTGGGGGCGGCCACGGCCATCGTGGTGGGCCTGGTGGCCGTGACCCCGGCCGCAGGCTTCGTCTCCCCTCTCTCCGCCCTCCTCATCGGGGCGCTTGCCGCCTTCCCCAGCTACTACGTCCTCCTCTGGCGGGCGAGGACCCGGCTGGACGACAGCCTGGACGTCTTCGCCGGCCACGGGGTCGGGGGGATCACCGGGGCCCTCCTCACCGGCGTCTTCGCCGAGAAGGCCTGGAACGGGGTGGCGGACGGCCTCCTCTTCGGCAACCCCATGCAGCTCGGGATCCAGGCGGTGGCGGTCCTGGCCGCCGTCGTGTACTCCGCCTTGGGAACCTTCGCCCTCCTCAAGCTGGTGGGCCTCCTCACCCCCTTGCGGGCAGGCCCCAAGGAGGAAGGGGTGGGCCTGGACGTGACCCAGCACGGCGAGGAGGCCTACACCTCGGGCGAGGGGGCGATCCTCGTCCTCTCGGAAAAGGCCCCCGCGGTCCCGAGCCTCAGGCCCCAGGGAGGTGAGGCATGAAGCTCATCGTGGCCATCGTCCGTCCGGAGAAGCTCAACGAGGTGCTGGAGGCCCTTTTCCAGGCGGAGGTCCGCGGGCTCACCCTAAGCCGCGTCCAGGGCCACGGCGGCGAGACGGAGCGGGTGGAGACCTACCGGGGCACCACGGTGAAGATGGAGCTCCACGAGAAGGTGCGCCTGGAGATCGGGGTCTCGGAGCCCTTCGTGAAGCCCACGGTGGAGGCCATCCTGAAGGCGGCCCGCACCGGGGAGGTGGGGGACGGGAAGATCTTCGTCCTCCCGGTGGAGAAGGTCTACCGGATCCGCACCGGAGAGGAGGACGAGGCCGCGGTGACCCCGGTACAATAAGGATGTGACGGCCAGGCAGCGGCGGGTTCTCCACCTCTTGGTGGACGAGTACATCCAGACCAAGGCCCCGGTGCCCTCGGCGCGGATCGCCGAGGGGCTGGGCCTTTCCCCCGCCCTGGCCCGGTACGAGCTCATCGCCCTCGAGGAGATGGGCTACCTCACCAAGCCCCACGCCTCGGCGGGGAGGGTGCCCACGCGGCAGGGGTTCAGGCAGTACTCCCTCTCCCTCCTCCCCCCTAGGCCCCTGCCGGAGGCCACCCGAAGGCGCCTGGAGCGGGCCTTGGAGGGGGCGAGAGAGCCCGAGGCCTTCCTGGTGAAGGTGGCGGTGGGGCTTTCCGGCTACCCCGCCCTCCTCCGCCTCCAGCCCAGGCGGGCCCCCAAGCTCCTCCAGGTCCACCTCTCCCCCCTCCCCGAGGGCACCCTGGCGGTGCTGGTCCTCGAGGGGGGGCGGGTCAAGGAGGTCCGGCTCCCCCTCGTCCTCCCCCAGGAGACCCTTCGCCGGGCAGAGGAGGCCCTCACGGGGCCCTTGGAGACCCTGCCCGCGGCCCCCAAAGGCCTGGAGGACCTCTTCGCCCACCTCTCCCGGGCCCTCGCCTCCGGCTTCGCCCTCCGGTACCGGGAAGGCCTCTCCGAGGCCCTGAAGGAGCCCGAGGCCAAGGACCCGGGGTTTTTGGAGCGGCTCGTGGCCCTTTACGAGGAAGGCGGCGAGGACCTCCTCACCCCGCCCGGCAGGGTGGACGTGCGGGTGGGGGAGGTGGAGGGGCTCGCCCTGGTCCAGGCGGGCTTCCAGAAGGGGGAGTGGCTGGGGGAGCTCACCCTGATCGGCCCCCTGCGCATGCGCTACGCCGAGGCCCTCTCCGTGGCCTTCAGCCTCTCCCAGGTCTATACTGGGCAGCATGCGGATTGAGGTCCGGCTCTTCGCCCTTTACCGGGAGCAGGCGGGGACGGACCGCCTCGCCCTGGAGCTCCCCGAGGGCGCCCGGGTGCGGGAGGCCCAGAAAGCCCTGGAGGAACGCTTCCCCAGGCTTCGCCTCGAGGGCGGGATGGCGGCGGTGAACCAGGCCCTGGCGGGGGCGGAAACCCCCTTAAAGGAGGGGGACGAGGTGGCCTTTCTTCCCCCGGTCTCTGGCGGGCAGGACTCCTACGGCCTGACCCAGGAGCCTCTGGACCTCGAGGCCCTCGTGGCCTGGGCCACGGCCCCGGAGTACGGGGCGGTGGTGAGCTTCCTCGGCACCACCCGCAGCCCCAACCGGGGGGAGGAGGTGGCCTTTTTGGAGTACGAGGCCTACCCGGAGATGGCGGAGAAGGTGATGGCGGAAATCCTCGCCGAGATGCGCGCCCGCTGGCCCCTGGGCCGCATCGCCCTCTGGCACCGCCTGGGCCGGGTGGACCCGGGGGAGGCCTCCATCGCCATCGTCGTCTCGGCCCGCCACCGCAAGGAGGCCTTCGCCGCCTGCCAGTACGCCATAGACCGGGTGAAGCAGATCCTCCCCGTCTGGAAGAAGGAGCACCGCAAGGACGGGAGCTTCTGGGTGGAGGGCTTCGCCCCGGAGGACAAGCGGCTATGAGGCCACCCCCTGCGGGCGCGGGCCCAAGGGGCCCCGGGGGAAAACCCCATCGCGAAGCGGGAAAGAGGGCATGACCTCCTTCGCCTTTACTGCCTTCCTCCTCCTCCTCGTCCTCTTCGCCCTCCCCCTCCTCCTCGGCTTCCTCTCGGGCCGGGCCTACCGGGCGGGGCGGGGCCGGGTGGCCTTCGGGCTTCTCCTCTTCGGGGGGTTCGTGGGCCTCCTGGCGCGGCCTAGGCCCTTGGGCCTCCTCCTCCTCGCCCTGGGCCTCGCCTGGGGGTACGCCGCCCCCAGGCGGCCTAGAGGGGCCTGAGGTCCTCCAGAAGAAGCCAGCCCACCTCCGGGGGAAGCCCCTCCAAAACCTCCCCGAGGGCCTCCGCCGCCTCCTCGGCCAGGGGCTTCAGGGCCTCGGGGGGCTCTTCCGTGAGGACCAGGAGGGTGAGCTGGTAGAAGCGCTGGGTGTGGGTGGGGGTGCCGTCCTCAAAGAAGGGGGTGGGGGGCGGCACCTCGTCCCAAAGGAGGCGGGCCCCGGCCACCTCGCCGGGGAGGAGGGCCTTTAGGTCCAGGGCGAGGGCCCGGGGGTGCCAGAGGTAACCCTGGAAGAGGCGGACGGCCTGCACGCCCTAAGCCTACTCCAGGTAGCGGCGGGGAAGCCTCCGGGAAAGGTGGACGGCCACCTCATAAGGGAGGGTGCCCCGGGCCTCGGCCCAGGCGAGGAGGCCCGTGGGGCCGAAGTCGGCCGAGAGCACCTCAAACACGGCCTCGAGGCCCACGGGGCCGGGGAGGAGGACGGTGGTCTGGTCCATGGAGATCCGGCCCGCCACCTCCAGAAGGCGCCCGTCCGGCCCCTTCACGAACCGCACCGCCCCCCAGGGAAGCCCGTCGGCGTACCCCACGGGCAGGGTGGCGAGCCACTCCCCGCCCCGGGCCACATAGACCCCCCCGTACCCCACCCGGTCCCCCGCCTTCAGGCGCTTCACCAGGGTGGGCCGGGCGAGGATCCGGAGGATGGGCCTGAGGCCAAAGCCGGGGACGAGGCCGTAGAGGGCGAGCCCCACCCGCACCCCCGCCGTGGCCCCGTGGCGGAGGAGGCCCAGGGAGTTCTCCAGGTGGTAGAAGTACCCCTCCCCCAAGGCGCGGCGCACCTCCTGGAAGCGGCGCCGCTGCGTCTCCACGAAGGCCGCGTCCTCCCCGGCGGTGGCGAGGTGGGTGTAGACGCCCTCCACCCTCACCCCCAGGGCCTCCACCGCCCGCAGGGCCGAGACCGCCTCCTCCGAGGGAAAGCCCACCCGGTTCATGCCCGTATCCACCTTGAGGTGGGCCCGGGGCACAAGGCCCAGGGCGCGGGCCCTCTGGGAAAGGGCCTCCGCCGCCTCCAGGTTGGAGAGGGTGGGCACGAGGCCAAGCCTCAAGGCCTCCTCCGCCTCCAGGGGGTGGAGGCTTCCGAGAAGGAGGACCTCCCCCTTGATGCCCCCTTCCCGGAGGCGCCTCCCCTCCTCCAGGGTGGCCACGGCGAAGCGCCCCACGCCCTTTCCCTCCAGGAAGCGGGCGAGGGGAAGGGCCCCGTGGCCGTAGGCGTCCGCCTTGAGCACGGGGATCACCTCCCCTCCCGCCCGCCCGGCGAGAAGCCGGTAGTTCGCCCAGAGGGCGGCGAGGTCCACCTCCACCCAGGCCCGGGCCTGCACCCCTTTAGGATACCCGCCCGGGCGCACGCCCTTGGGGGCGCTCAGTCCTCCAAAAGCCCCACGAAGTGGAAGGGGTCGGGGTCCAGCCTGAACTGCCGCCGGTCCAGGAGGCCGAGGAGGCGGGCGAGCCGCTCCGTGCTTCCCCGAAGGAGGAGGTGGAAGACGTAATGCCCCTTCACCCGGGGCACGGGAGCGGGGGCGGGGCCCAGGACCTCCCCCTCCTCCGCCTCGGCCCGCAAGGCCTCCAGGAGGGCGAAGGCCTTTTCCCGGGCCCGCTCCTCCTTCCGGTGGCGCACCTCAAGCTTCACCATGCGCACCCGCGGCGGGTAGTTGAGAGCCTCCCGCAGGGCCTTCTCCTGCCACAGGTAGGCCTCCACCTCCCCCGCCTCGAGGGCCCGGTGCACGGGGTGCTCGGGGGTGAAGGTTTGGAGGACGAGAAGGGGCCTCCGCCCGGGCCTGAGCTCCGTGAGGGCCCAGAGAAGGCGGTGGTACCGCTCCGCCGCCCGGAAGTCCGACTCCAGGAGGAAGCCGTCCGCCAAAGGGAGGAGGACGAGGGCGAGGTCGGGAAGCCTAGGCCCCCGGAGGAGGGCCGTGGTCCCCACCACCACCCCCGGCCGGCCCTCGAGGAGGGGGGTGAGGTCGTCCTTCCCGTCGCCGGCGTAGCGGTAGACGGGAAGGGAAAGCCTCTCCGCCAGGGCCTCCCGGATCCAGTCCACCCCGGGCCCCTTGGGGGCGAGGAGGGGGGAGCCGCACCGGGGGCAGAGGAGGGGCGGGTCCTCGCGGTGGCCGCACTGGTGGCAGACGAGCGCCCCCTTCCCCTCCCGGTGGTACCGCAGGGGCAAGGCGCAGTCGGGGCACATGGGCCGGAAGCCGCAGTCCTGGCAGAGGAGGAGGGCGCTGTACCCCTTGCGGGCGGAGAGGACCACGGCCTGCCGCCCCCGCTCCTCCACCTGGCGGAGGAGGGCGAGGGCCCGCCCCGTGACGGGAAAGCCCCGCTCCCGCCGGAGGTCCAAGAGGAGAAGGCGGGGCTTGGGCACGGGCAGGGCGAAACCCTTTCGCTCCAAAACCTCCACCGCGGGCACCAGGGAGAGGTAGGTGAGGGGCACCCCGAGGAGGCGGGCCCTAAGCTCCGCAAGCGGGGGGACGAAGGCCCGGCTCCCCGAGGGAAGCTTGTAGCTCTCGCTCCCCTCCTCCACCACCACCAAAGAGCGGGGGGTGAAGGGGAGGAGGAGCCCGCCGTAGGTGGCGAAGACCAGGCCGCGCGGCCTCCGGAAAAACCGCTCCCGGACCGGGCCGGAAAGCCCCCCGTGGTAGGGCGTGGCCCCGGGGAAGTGGGCGAGAAACCGCTCCAAGAGGCTCACCTCGGGGAAGAGGACCAGGTGGTCCCCCTCCCCCAAAAGCCCCTTGAGCACCCGCACGCGTTCCAGAAACCTCCCGCCGTTGACCCGCTCGGGCCTCTCGGGGAGGTGGAGGGGCGCCACGTCCACCCCGTCCGCCGGGGGCGGGGCGGCCTCCTCCGGGGACGCGGTGCCGATGTACCCCTCCTGGACAAGGCGGCGCACCCGGCCCACCCCCACCCCCGCCGCCCGGGCCAGGGCCGCCTGGCTTTCGGCAAAGCCCAGCTCCCGCAGGACCTGAAGGACGCGGTCCAGCTGGGGATCGGGGTGGGCGGGCTTCAGGGGCACCAGCACCCCCCGCGCCTCCCGGAAGGCGAGCTCCTCCTCCAGCATCCCCGCCTCCCGCAGGAGGTCCAAAAGCTTGGGGTCAAAGCCCCGGGCCTCCCGCCAGTCCACCAGGGCCCCAAGCCCCGGGGGCAGGACCTTCGGGTCCGCCCCCGGGTAGAGGCGGACCCGGTGGCGCAAGGGGGGAAAGGGGGGGAGGAAGTCCGCCAGGACCTGGCCCAGGGGGGCGAAAAGGTAGCGGGCCGCCTCTTCCAAAAAGAGGATCTCCTCCGGGCGCAGGTAGGGGGCGGGGTCCAGGTAGGCGATGGCGTGGCGGAGGTTCAGGGAGGGCCGCCCCCCTTCCCCCACCACCACCCCCACCTGGACCTCCCCCCGAAAAGGAACGGCCACCCGCCGCCCCAAGGCCTCCTCTCCCTCCTGCCCCAAGGGAGGGAGGTAGCTCATGGGCGGAAGCGGCAGGGGAAGGGCCACCTGAAGCACCCGCACAGGCCTAGCATAAGGGGGTGCGGTTCGCCGTGCTCTTCTCGGGCGTGGCCCTCTACAGCGCCCTCTACGCGGTGGTCCCCCTCCTCCCCCTCCTGGAGAGGCTCTTCGGGGCCCCCCCGGGGGCCGCGGGGCCGGGGATGGGGCTTCCCCTCCTCCTCCTCGTCCTCCTCTCTCCCCTGACCCCGAGGCTTTCCCTTCCTCCCGGGGTCCTCCTGGGCGGGGGCCTCCTCCTGGTGGGGGTGGGCGGGGTCCTGGGGGCTTTGAGCCCGAGCCTTTTCCTCTGGACCCTGGCCCGGCTCCTCCAGGGGGCGGGGGCGGCCCTCGTCCCCGCCCTGGCCATCGCCCTCCTCCCCCTCCTCTACCCCAGGCGGGCCTGGGAGGTGGCGGGCCTCTACATGGCGGGCAACGTCCTTGGGGGCGGCCTCGGTCGGGTCCTCGCCGGGGTGCTGGCCGAGGGCCTGGGGGTGCGGGAGGCCCTCCTTTTCCTCTCCCTCCCCGCCTTGGCCCTGGGCCTCCTCCTCCTCGGCCTGCCCCGGGGAAAGACGCCCCCTTTAGGGCCCGCCCGCTACGACCTCCGGGCCCTCCCCCTGTACGCGGTGGGCGCCGTCCTCCTCTTCCTCAACCTCTTCCTGGCCAACCTCCTCCCCTACCGGCTTCTGGACCTGGGCTACCGCCCGGCGGAGGTGGGGCTCGTGTACCTGGCCTACCTCTTTGGCCTCCCGGGGAGCGCCCTCTCGGGCTTCCTCGCCGCAAGGCTCGGCCCCCGGCGCACCTTCCGCCTGGCCTTCCTCGGCGTCCTCGTGGCCCTAGGCCTCCTCCTCCTTCCCCCGCCCTTCCTGGTGGCGGGCTTCGTCCTCCTCATGGCCTTCCTCTTCACGGCCCAAAGCCTGGCCTCGGGGGCCGCGGGGCAGAGGGGGCCCGGGGTGAGCGGGACCTACGTGGCGAGCTTCTACCTGGGAGGCACCCTGGCGGGCCTCGCCTACCCCCTCTTCCTGCACAGCTTCCCCCTGGCGGTGGGGCTTGGGGCCGCCCTCGCCCTCCTCGCCCTCCTCCTTGCCCCCGTGGAGGCGCAGTAGCATGACCCCATGGAGGTCCACGCCGCCGACCAGTACCTGGTGGCGCCGGGAGAGGCGGACCTTTTGGAGGTCCACGCCCGCCTTGCCGGAACGGGGCTTTTCCCCCCCTTTCCCCCCGTGGAGCTCCCGGGCGGGGTCGGGGGGCTCGTGGCCCGGGGCGGCTTCGCCCAGACCTTCTTCTTCCCCGCAGAGGTCCTGGGCCTCACCTTCCGCACGCCCAAGGGGCGCCGCGTCCGGGCGGGAGGGGTGGTGGTGAAGAACGTCCAGGGCTACGACCTGGTCCGGCTTTTCGTGGGGAGCTTCGGCCTTCTGGGCCGGGCGGAGGAGGTGGTGCTGCGCCTGCGCCCCGGGCGGGCCCAGGCCTTCCTGCGGCGGCCCTTTTCCGGGAGCTTCCCCCGCCTCGTTCCCACCCCCCGGTTCCTCTTCGCCCTCGAGGACGAGGAAGGCCCGTGGCTCTACGCCTACCACTTCGGCCACCCCAAGGAGGTGGAGCGGTTCCGGGAGGCCTTCGGGGGGGAGGAGGCCCGGCCTTTGGACCTGAGGCCCCGCTTCCCCCGCGGCCTGGGCCTGGGGGAGGGGCCCCTTTGGGACCTGCGCTTCCGCTACCAGGACGGCGGCGCCTCTCCTCCCCCGCCCCCGGCCTTCCTGCGCCTCGCCCGGGTGCTGTAGCCGGGTGGATTTCCCGGAGGGCCCAAGGGTAAGCTTTAGGGGAAAGGAGGTCAGCATGAACGCGAAGGAGTTCTTCGCCGCCCTCTTTGACCTGGCCTTTGAGCGGTTCGTGACCATCCAGCTCACGGGGCTCGTCTACGCCCTGGCCCTGGCGGTGGGGGGCATCTACGCCCTCTTCGCCGTGGTGGGGGCCTTTGAGGCCTCCGCGGGCCTCGGCGTCCTCACCCTCCTCGTCCTCGCTCCCCTCGGGTTCCTCCTCTACGCCGTCGCCGTCCGGGTGGGCCTCGAGGCCCTGGTCTCCCTCATCCGCATCGCCGAGAACACCCGGGAGATCCGGGACGCCCTGCGGAAGGAAAAGGCCTGAACCTACCCCCCGGCGAAGGCCGGGGTGGGATCAGACCCAGACCAGGCCGAGCCGGGCCTCCAGGTGGCCCACCTCGAGGCCCCGGTGGTTGCGCACGGGGGGGCGGTCCCAAGGCGTCTTTCCCGGATCCAGGCCCAAGGCCCGGAGGAGGGCCACCACCGCCACCTCCCGGGCCAGGGTGGCCCCGTCCTCCACCTTCAAGGCCACGCCCAAAGGCCCCCGGGGGCCCTCCAGAAGGGCGAGGCCGTAGTACCCGTCCGCGCCCCGTTTGGCCACCACGGGGAGCCGCTCCATGAGGAGGGTGTCCACGCTCCCCGGCCCCGCCACCAGGTCGGGGTGGCGGCGCATGGCCTCCCGCACCCGGAGGAGGGGCGTCCGGTAGGCCTCGGGCGCGCGGCCAGGGTCCGCCAGGAGGAAGAAGGCCCGGGCGGCCCGGGCCAAGGAGAGGGCGAAGGTGGGGACGCTGCACCCGTCGGTGGCGAGCCCGGGCCGGGCCCCGGAGAGGGCCTCCAGGGTGGCCAGGTTGAGGCGCTGGACGGGGTGGTCCGGCAGGTGGTACCCCTCCGCGGGCGCCCCCAGGGCCAGGGCCGCGGCCAGCATCCCGGCGTGCTTCCCCGAGCAGTTGTGGTGCAGGGGGGTGGGCGCAAGGCCCTGGGCCTCGAGGGCCGCCCGCGCCTCCCGGGAGAAGGGCGGGTGGACCCCGCAGACCAGGTGCTCCGGCCCAAGCCCGAGCTTCCCCAGGAAGCGGGCCGCCACCTCCACGTGCCGGGGCGTCCCGTCGTGGCTCGCCGTGGCCAAGGCCACCTCCTCCTCCGTGAGGCCAAAACGCTCCACCGCCCCCGTGAGGTAAAGGGCCAGGGCCTGGAAGGGCTTGGCGGAGGAGCGCAGGTAGGCCACCCGCCCGGGGTCGCCCGCGTAGGCCACAAGCCCCTCCGGGCCCCAGAGGGCCAGGGAAACGCGGTGCCGGTTTTCCACCAAGGAGCCGCGGTAAACGAGGACCTCGGCGCTCACGCCCCGAGTCTACGCCGGGCCTCCTGCAAAAGCGAGCGCCAGTCCAGGCCCATGAGGGGACAGGGAAGCCCTTCCAGCCGGGCCTCCGCCTTCCTCAGGTTGCGCAGGCCCGGCCGGCCCAAGCGCCTCTGGTGGAGGGCCGCCGCCAAAAGGATCACCCCCTGGAGGAGGCGGCGCTCCTCCCCCGTGGCCTTAAGCCAGTAGGGCTCCAGGACCTCGTGCACCTCGTAGTACCGCCCCGCCCGCCACAGGCCCAGGACCTCCTCCCAGTCGGGCACCACGCCCCCAGCTTACCGGGCTATACTCGTCCCATGCGCCTCCTCGCCCTCCTCGTCCTGCTGGGGCCGGCCTTGGCCCTGCGGCTCGCCACCACCACCAGCGTCTACGACTCGGGGCTTCTGGACCGGCTCCTAGAGGCCTTCCTCCGGGAAACGGGGATCCGGGTCCAGGTGCTGGCGGTGGGCACGGGCCAGGCCCTGAGGCTTGCGGAGCGGAAGGACGTGGACGCCGTCTTGGTCCACGCCCCCTCCCTGGAGCGGGAGGCCCTGGCCCGGGGGATCACCGCCGAGCCCTACTGCCTGGCCCAAAACGCCTTCCTCCTCGCGGGGCCCGAGGCGGACCCGGCCCAGGTACGGGAAGCAGAGAACGTTTTAGAGGCCCTGCGGCGCATCGCGGCCCAAAAGGCCCCCTTCGTCTCCCGCGGGGACCGCTCGGGCACCCACCTCAAGGAGCTGGAGCTTTGGGAGAAGGCGGGCCTGAAGCCCCAGGGCCCTTGGTACCTGGAAAGCGGCGCAGGCATGGGCCAGACCCTCGTCCTGGCGGCGGAGAAGGGGGCCTACACCCTCACCGACCTCGCCACCTTCCTCACCGTGGGGAAGAGGCGGGGCCTGAAGGCCCTTTACGCCCGGGAGGACCCCCTCCTCCTCAACCAGTACGCCTTCCACCTGGTCCCGGGAAGCCCCGGGGAAGGCGAGGCCCAAAGGCTTAGGGCCTTCCTCGCCTCGGAGGAGGCCGCCCGGATCGTGGCCGGCCTCCGGGTGGAGGGCACCCCCCTCTTCGCCCCCCTTCGGGGCCGGTGCGCCTTCCCCTTGCGCCCCTAGCCATGCCCCCTGCCGAGATCCTGGAGATCGCCCTGAGAAGCCTCGCCGTGGCCGGGGGGGCCACCCTCCTCGCCGCCCTCTTCGGGGTGCCCCTCGGCCTCTGGCTCGCCCTGCGGGGGGGTGGAGGGGTCTGGGGCAGGGTCCTCCTCTACTCCGGGCTCGCCCTGCCCTCGGTGGTGGTGGGCCTCCTCTTCTACCTCCTCCTCTCCCGCTCCGGGCCTCTCGGCTTCCTCAACCTCCTCTACACCCCCTGGGCCATGGTGCTGGCGGAGGCCACCCTGGCCTTCCCCCTGATCGCCGCCTTCGTCCTCTCGGGAGCCCGTGGCCGGGTGGAGGAGGTCCGCCTTCTGGTGCGGAGCCTAGGGGGGAAGGAGCGCCACGTCCTCCCCACCCTCCTCGCGGAAAGCCGCCGCACCCTGGCCGCCGCTTTAGCCGCGGGCTTCGGCGGGGCCATCAGCGAGGTGGGGGCGGCCACCCTGGTGGGGGGGGACATCCGCCACCACACCCGGGTCCTCACCACCGCCATCGTGGTGGAGACCCGCATGGGGGAGCTGCACGCGGCCCTGGCCCTGGGGGCGGTCCTCCTCGGCATCGCCCTCCTGGTCACCGCCTTCCTGGTTATCCTGGAGCGGGAGTGATCCTTAAGGCGGAGGACCTGACCCTGGCCTTCCCCGGCTTCCGGCTCCGGGTGCCGCGCCTCGCCCTGGCCCCGGGGGAGGTGCTCGTGGTCCTCGGCCCCTCGGGGAGCGGCAAGACCACCCTCCTCCGCCTCCTCGCGGGCCTCCTCCCGCCGGAGGGGGGGCGCGTGACGGGGGGGCTTAGGGTCTATTTGCCCCAGACCCCGCCCCTCCTCCACCGGAGCGTCCTGGACAACGCCGCCTTCGGCCTCCTCCTCCACGGCGTCCCCCGGGAGGAGGCGCGTAGGCGGGCCCAAGCCCGGCTCAAGGAGGTGGGCCTCGAGGCCCTGGCCCACCGGCCGGCCCACCACCTCTCCGCCGGGGAGGCGGCCCGCCTCGCCCTGGCCCGGGCCCTGGCGGTGGAGCCCGAGGTCCTCCTCCTGGACGAGCCCACCGCCAACCTGGACCCGGCGAACGCCCTCCGGGTGGAGGCCCTTCTGCGCCGGGCCGCGGAGGAGGGCCGGGGCGTGGTCCTCGCCACCCACAACCTCTTCCAGGCCCGGCGCCTGGGCCACCGCCTCCTCTTCCTGCACCGGGGAGAGGCGGTGGAGGAAGGCCCCGTGGCCGAGGTCTTCGCCGCCCCCAAGGACCCGAGGACCCAGGCCTTCCTCCGGGGGGAGTTGGTCTTCTGATCCCGGCCCATGCGGGCCCAAGCCAGCGTGGGGCCCCGGCCAAAGGTTCGGCGTGGGGGCCGAAGAACATAGGGAGCAAGGGTAGGACCCGCCTTCGGCCCGGGCGCGAAGCATAATGGGGTATGCGCCCCTTTGTCCTCCTCATCCTTCTCGGCCTCGCCCTGGGGCAGAGCGCGCCCCTGGAAGCGGTCCTCGTCCTGCGGGAGGACGTCCTCGAGGAGGGGCGGCTCGTGGCCTACACCGGCACCCAGCGCTACCCCGTGGCCTCGGAGGCGGAGCTTCTCCGCCTCCTGGACCGGCTCGCCCGGCCGCCCCGCCCCCCCCGGTTCATCTACCAGGACGGGCGGTGGCGGGGGGTGGAGAAGAAGGGCCTCGCCTTTGACCGGGAGGAGGCCTTAAAGGCCTTCCGCGAGGCCAGAGCGCAGGGAAAAAAGCGCTTCCTCCTCCCGGTGCGCTACACGCCCCCTTCCCCGAGCCTTAAGGACCTCTACGCCCTCGGGGTGCGGGAGCACCTGGCCACGGCGGAGACGGGCTTTTGGGGCTCGAGCCCCGAGCGGGTCCACAACATCCGCCTGGCGGCGAGCCGCTTGGACGGCCTCCTCGTCCCCCCGGGCCCCTTCTCCTTCAACCGGGCCCTGGGGCCCATCGCCCTCGAGACCGGGTTCAAGGAGGCCTACGTCATCGTGGGGGACCGGACGGAAACCGGCGTGGGGGGCGGGGTGTGCCAGGTCTCCACCACCCTCTTCCGGGCCTTCTTCTTCGCCGGCCTTCCCATCCTGGAACGCCACGCCCACAGCTACCAGGTGGCCTACTACAAACCCCCCGGGCTGGACGCCGCCGTGATCCAGCCCTACAAGGACCTCAAGGTCCTGAACGACACCCCCGGGGCCCTCTGGATCCAGGCCTCGGTGCAGGAAGGCCGCCTCCGCTTCCACCTCTTCGGCACCAAGGACCGGGAGGTGGCCTGGGAGGGCCCCTTCATCACGGACCGCAAGCCCCCCCTCCCCCCCCGGGAGATCCCCGACCCCACCCTTCCCCCGGGGGCGCGCAAGCAGGTGGACTTCGCCGCCGAAGGGGCCAAGGTGGTGGTCCGCCGCCGCGTGCGCTACGGGGACGGGCGCGTCCGGGAGGACCAGGTGGTGAGCGTCTACCGCCCCTGGGGGGCGGTCTATCTGGTGGGGCCTAGCCCAGCTCCAGAAGCACCGCCCGCTCCACCGGAAGAAGCCGGTGCGGCTCCGTGACCCGGGCCGCCTCCCCGCGGCGCAGGTGCAGGTACCGGCCCTCGGGCAGGTCCACCACGAGCTCCCCCTCCAGGAGGAGGTAGAAGGCCGGCCCCGGCCGCTCCACCCGCTCCCTCAAGGTGTAGGCCCTAAGCCCCGGCACCCCCGGGACCTCCACCTGGCCCTCCCGGGCGAGGCGCAGGAGGTGGAGCTTGAAGCTCGCCATCACGCCCGGACCGGCTCCTTCCGGGCCTTGCCCTTGCGCATGCGGAGCTTGAAGAGGGCCCGCCGGGCGAGCCGCGCCTCCTCCTCGGCCAGGGCCTCCCCCCGGGCCAGGGCCTCCCCCCGGGCCAGGGCCTCCACCGCCCGGCGCTCCTCGGGGGAAAGCCCGGGGAGGAAGGGGACGAGCTCCTCCCAGTCCTTAGGGGGGGCGAGGGGGGGCTTGCCCTTCCCCCGGGACCGCCCTTTCTTGGCCTCCTTGGGGGCGGGAAGGAGGCTCGGCTCGTGCTCCGGGCAGGCGGGGTTGAGGCAGAGCGCCTTCTCCCCCTTCTTCACCAAAGGCCAGCCGCAGGCGGGGCAGGCCTCCTCCAGGAGGGGGTAGAAGGAGAGGAAGTCGCAAGCGTTGTTCTCGCACTTGTAGTAGGGCCTGCCCTTCCGGCTCCGCTTTTCCAGAACCCGGCCCCCGCACTTGGGGCAGGTGTGGCCCGTGGGGGTCCCGTCGTCCCGGGTGTAGTCGCACTCGGGGTAGCCGGAGCAGGCGATGAAGGTGCCGTAGCGGCCCTCCTTCCTGAGGAGGGGGCGGCCGCACTTGGGGCAGGCCTCCCCGATGGGCTCCGCCTCCCGCCTTTCCAGGGGCTCGGTGTAGGTGCACTCCGGGTAGCCCGTGCACCCCAGGAACTGGCCGTAGCGGCTCACCTTGAGCTCCAAGGGCCTGCCGCACCGGGGGCAGGTCTTCTTGGGCACCTGGGCGAGCTCCCCCAAAAAGGGCTCGTAGAACTCCCAGACCACCTTGGGCCAGGGGACGCGCCCCTCCTCCACCTCGTCCAGCCGCTCCTCCATCCGGGCGGTGAACTCGTAGGCCACCACCTGGGGGAACCTTTCCCGCAGGTAGGCGGTGACCTGGCGGCCCAGGGGGGTGGGGAAAAGGGTCCGCCCTTTTCGGGCCACGTACCCCCGCTTTTCCAGGGTCTCGAGGGTAGGGGCGTAGGTGGAAGGGCGGCCGATCCCCAGCTCCTCCATGGTCTTCACCAGGCTGGCGTCGGTGTAGCGGGGCGGGGGCTCGGTGAAGCGCCGCTCCTCCAGGACCTCCTCAAGCCGGGCGGGAACCCCCTCGGGCACCGCGGGGACGGGGGGCTCCTCCTCCTCCTCGGCGTCCCGCCCCCAGGCCCGGAGGTACCCCTCAAAGCGCAACACCGAGCCCGAGGCGCGGAAGGCGTAGCGGCCCTCGAGGTCGGCCAGGGTGACCGCCGTCTGCTCGTAGAGGGCGTCCCGCATCTGGCTCGCCAGGAAGCGGCGCCAGATGAGCTCGTAGAGGCGGTACTCCTCCTCGGACAGGTAGGGGCGGACGCTTTCCGGGGTCCTTTTGGGGTCGGTGGGGCGGATGGCCTCGTGGGCGTCCTGGACCCCTTCCCTGCGGTTCTTATAGGCCCGCGGGGCCTCCGGCAGGTACTCCGGGCCGAAGGCCTTCCCGATCACCTCCCGGGCCGCCGCCACCGCCTCGGGGGCCACCCGCACCGAGTCCGTGCGCATGTAGGTGATGAGGCCCACGGTCCCCTCCGGCAGGTCCACCCCCTCGTAGAGGCGCTGGGCGATGCGCATGGTGCGGGCGGCGGTGTAGCCCAAGCGGCTCGAGGCGGCCTGCTGGAGGGTGGAGGTGGTGAAGGGGGGCGGGGGGGCCTTGCGCCGCTCCCGCACCTCCACCTGGGCCACCCGGTAGCTCCCCTTCCGCAGGGCCTCGGCCAGGGCATGGGCCTCGGCCTCCGAGGCGAGGTGGAGCCGGCCCTCCTTCTCCCCCTGCCCCGTCCAGAGGCGCTTCCCCTCCACCTCGTGGAGCGTGGCCACCAGGGGGGCCTCCCCGCCCTCCACGGCGAAGACGCCCCGGAGGACCCAGTACTCCTCGGGCCGGAAGGCCTCAATGGCCTCCTCCCGCTCCACCACGAGCCTCAAGGCCACGCTCTGCACCCGGCCGGCCGAGAGGGCCCGCTTGCGGAACTCCAGGGAGAGGAGGGGGGAGAGGTTGTACCCGAGGAGGCGGTCCAGGACGCGCCGGGCCTGCTGGGCGTCCACCAGGTTCTGGTCAATGGGCCGCGGGGCCTCCACCGCCTGGCGGACCACCCTGGGGGTGATCTCGTGGAACTCCACCCGGAGGGGCTCCTTGGGGTCCCGCCCCAGGAGGCGGGCCACGTGCCAGCCGATGGCCTCTCCCTCCCGGTCGGGGTCGGTGGCGATGAGCAGGCGCTTGCCCTCCGCCGCCCGCTTCAGCTCCTCCACCACGGGCTTCTTGTCCTTCTTCACCTCGTAGGTGGGGGCGAAGTCCCGCTCCACGTCCACCCCCAGGCTCCGCTCGGGGAGGTCCACCACGTGCCCTAGGCTCGCCCGGACCTCGTAGCCCGGCCCCAGCATCTTTTGGATGCTCCGGGCCTTGGCCGGGGACTCCACCACCACCAGGGTCTCCGCGCCGGTGGGCTGGCTCGCGCGGCGCTTGGCGCTCTTGGGCATCGCCCCCTATTTAGGGGCCTCCTCCCGCGGCTTGTCAACCCCACGGGCCCTCGAGGTCTTGTGGTAGTCTGGAGGCTACGGGCAACATCCCAGGCCAAAGTGTGGACCCCGACACTTGCGCCCAAACCCAACCGGTAGTAGCCTTCCGGATGGGTGCCCCAAGATATGGGGTTAAGGTGGAGGTATGGATATGAGGGACGGGTATTTCTTTGACGAGCACGCGCAGGCCATCGCCAGGCGCCAGTACCTCCAGCCCGGGGACGGGGACATCCTGGGCATGTTCCGCCGCGTGGCCCGGGAGATCGCCAAGGCGGAGCGGGAGGAGGAGCGCTCCAAGTGGGAGGAGGAGTTCTTCCGCCTGATGGCCGAGAAGCGCTTCTCCCCCGGGGGGCGGATCCTCGCCGGGGCGGGCACCGTCCACGGCAACCTCCTCAACTGCTTCGTCCAGGGCGCCACGGAAAACCCCCCCGAGAGCTTCGCGGGCATCATGGAGGTGGCCAAGAAGCTCGCCCTGGTCACCAAGGTGGGCGGGGGCAACGGGGTGAACCTGGACCCCTACCGCTCCAAAGGGAAGAGGGCACGGCGGGCCGTGGAGGGCGTGGCCTACCTCTCGGCGGAACACCCCGACGTGGAGGACTTCATCCGGGGCCTGATGCGCCCGCCCATCAACCCCGACGGGGCCAAGGAGGAGATCTCCCTCAAGAACTTCGCCCGGGTGGTCTACGGCGCCCTCTCCCCGGAGCTTAAGGCCCTGGCGGAGCGCTACGGGGTGCGGACGGTCAAGGAGCCCCCGGAAGGGCGCATCCTCGTTCCCGACGACATGGGGGGGATCATTGACGCCGCCCGGGAGGCCGCGGACCTGGCGCGCAAAGGCCAGAAGCCCCACGTGGACTTCTCCCTCCTCCGCCCCGAAGGCGCCCCCATCCGGGGAAGCGGCGGGACGAGCTCGGGGCCGGTGAGCTTCCTCTTTGAAATCTTTGACAACTTCCTGGAGTGGGTGGCCTGGGGGGCCGAGGAGGCGGGCCCCGTGGCCACCCTGCGCTACGTCTACGCCCCCGTGCTCCGGGTGGTCAGGCAGGGAGGGTGCCTCCATCCCGACACCCTGGTCCACACCGACCGGGGCACCTTGCGCCTCCGGGAGCTGGTGGACCCCTTCCGGCGGGGCTGGCAACCCCACACTTTAAGCGTGGCCACCGATGAGGGCTGGCGGCCGAGCCCCGAAGGCTACAACAACGGCGTGGCGCCCACCCTCCGGGTGGTGCTGGAAAACGGCCTCGAGGTCCAAGGAACCCTCAACCACAAGCTCAAGGTCCTTCGGGAGGACGGAACGCGGGAATGGGTGGAACTCCAAGACCTCAGGCCCGGAGACTGGGTGATCTGGGTGCTGGACGAGCACACGGGAACCCCGGTCCAGCTTGCCCCCCTGGACGAACCCCTCCACCCCAACACCACCCCCATCCGCACCCCGGAGGTGCTCACCGAGGACCTGGCCTTCCTCCTAGGGTTCTTCTTCGGAGAGGGCTTCGTGAGTGGAGACCGGATCGGCTTCTCCGTCCACGAGGAGGAGCCCATGCGGGAAGAGGCCAAGCGCCTCTTCCGGGAGCTCTTTGGGCTGGAGCTCCGGGAGGAACGAAAGCCCGGCGACCGGAGCGTCACCCTGGTGGTCCGGAGCCGTCCCCTGGTCACCTGGCTCAGGAAGAACGGCCTTCTCAAGGGAAAGGCCCGGGAGCTGGAGGTCCCCAGGGCCATCCGCCAAAGCCCCCGCCCTGTCCTCGCCGCCTTCCTCCGGGGCCTCTTTGAGGCCGATGGCACCATTACCGCAGGCTACCCTATGCTGACCACCGCCTCCAAACGCCTGGCCCAGGACGTGATGGTCCTCCTGGGGGGGCTTGGCATCCCCTCCAAGCTCCTCCGCTATAACCCCCTGCCGGGGCGCTTCTCCAAGGCCGAGCACTACCGGGTCCGGGTGGTAACCGCCAAGGGCCTGGAGCGCTACTTGGAGAGGATCGGGGTACCCAAGGGCTCCCGCCTAGAGGCCCTTCACGGGATCAAGCCCGACATCCGCCGGGAGTCCAGCTGGCCCCTGCCCCATGCCGAGGGGTTGCTGAAACCCCTCCTGACGGTGACGGAAAAGGGCAGGAAGGGCTACGCCTCCCCCTATACCCCCTTGCGGAAAGACCTCCTCCGGTACCTCCGGGGCGAGCGCCAGCTCACCGCCACGGGGTACGCCATGGTCCTGGAAAAGGCCCAGGACCTGGGCTTGGAAGCCGAACCCTTCCCCTTCAACGAGTACTATGTGCGGGTGGCTTCCGTGGAGCCGGGGGGCGAGATCCTCACCCTAGACCTTTCCGTGGAGGGCAACCACACTTACCTGGCCAACGGCCTGGTAAGCCACAACACCCGCCGCGGGGCCGGGATGGCCACCCTCTCCATAGAACACCCCGACCTCCTGGACTTCCTCACCGCCAAGGACCTGGACCGGGAGAAGGCGGAGGGCGACATCTCCACCTTCAACATCTCCGTCCTGGCCACCGACCGCTTCCTGGAGGCGGTGGAAAAGGACGAGCTCTGGCCCGTGACCCCCATTGAGGTCCCCGGGAAGTACTACCCCTATCCCGTAGAGGGCCCCTACACGGGCAAGCTTCCTCCCCTCCCCGAGCGGGAGGACGGGGCCAAGGCCATCCCCCTCTACGGGGGGAAGGTCCCCGCCCGCTGGCTCTGGCACGAGATCGCCTGGCACGCCTGGGCCACGGGGGAGCCGGGGCTCATCTTCGTGGACCGGGTGAACGCGCTCTCGGCCCTGAAGGGCTTAGGGGAGCGCTACCAAATCCGCTCCACCAACCCCTGCTTCGTGGGGTCCACGCGCATCCCCACCGAACGGGGGCTTGTGCCCATTGAGGAGCTCGCGCGCGAAGGGGGGAGCTTCTACCTGGTCACGGACAACCGGGCCCCCTTTGGGGGCAGGGGCGCCCCCTTACCCGGCCACGGCACCGCGGTACGGAAAGCGGTCCGGGCCTTCTTCACCGGCGTCAAGCCCGTGGTTCGCCTCCGCACCCGGGAGGGCCTCGAGGTGACCCTCACCCCGGACCACCTCCTCCTGACCCCGGAGGGCTACCGGGAAGCGGGGAAGCTCAGGCCGGGCGAGAAGATCCTGGTGCAAAGCGGCGAGGGACTCTTCCCCAAGGAGGAGAGCCTGCCCGCCCAAGCCCTCGCCGTGGTCCACGAGCGGGTGGCCACCGCGGGAGGCCGGGGAGGCCGAGGCCGGGCCGATGTGCGCGCCCAGTACCGCAACCTCCCTACCCGCTGGAGCCGGGAGCTCGGGGTGGCCTTGGGCTGGCTCTTGGGGGACGGCTACCTGCGGGAGGACGGGGTGGGCTTCTACTTCTCCCGGAAGGACTTCGCCGACCTCGCCTGGCTTCCCGACCTCCTCCGGGACTGGTTCGGCCAGGGCACCCTCCAGGAAACCCGCTCCGACACCTTCCACCTCCACTTCAACCGCATCCCCGCGGAGTTCTTCCAGGCCCTGGGGCTCAAGGCGGCCAGGGCCACGGAAAAGCGGGTTCCGGAAAGCCTCTTCCGCGCTCCCCGAGAAGCGGTGGTGGGCTTCCTCCAGGGCCTCTTCAGCGCCGACGGCTCGGTGCAGATCAACGAGAAGAAACAGGACGCCACCATCCGCCTGGCCTCCTCCAGCCTGGCCCTCCTCCAGGACGTCCAGCTCCTCCTCCTTAACCTGGGGATTCTCGGAAAGATCCACAAGCGTAGGGAGGCAGCCCGTAAGGCCTTGCCGGACGGCAAAGGCGCCCTCAGGGAGTACCCGGTGGCGCCCCAGTACGAGCTCATCCTGGGAGGGGAAAACCGGGACCGGTTCGCCGAGGTCGTGGGCTTCCTTCAGGAGGAGAAGCAGTCCAAGCTCTTGGCCTTCCTGCGCCACAGGCCCCGGGGCAGCTACCGCAAGCCCTTCCTGGCCACGGTGGCCAGCGTGGAGCCCGCCGGGGAAGCCCCCGTCTACGACCTGACCGAGCCCGTCACCCACAGCTTGATTGCCAACGGGCTCGTAGCCCACAACTGCGGCGAAATCCCCCTCACCGTGGGCGAGCCCTGCGACCTCGGGGCCATGAACCTCGCCGCCTACGTGAAGGACGGGGAGTTCCAAATGGAGGAGTTCCGCCGGGACGTCCGCACCGCCATCCGCTTCCTGGACAACGTCCTGGACGTGAACAAGTTCGCCCTCCCCGACAACGAAATGGCGGCCAAGAAGCTCCGCCGCCTGGGCCTCGGCCTCATGGGCCTCGCCGACGCCCTCATCAAGATGGGCCTCCCCTACGACTCGGAGGAGGCCCGGAGGAAGGTCTACGAGATCGTCTCCGCCATGCGGGAGGAGGCCATCCGGGCCTCCGAGGCCCTGGCCGAGGAACGGGGCCCCTTCCCCCTCTACGAGGAGCACAGGGAGTACTTCCAGAGCCTCGGGATTAAGCCCCGGCGCAACGTGGCCCTCCTCACCGTGGCCCCCACGGGGACCACGAGCATGCTCATGGGGGTCTCCTCGGGGATTGAGCCCGTCTTCAGCCCCTTCGTCTGGCGCAGGATCGGCGGGGAGTACAAGCCCCTCCTCCACCCCCTCTTCGTGGAGCTCATGGAGGCCTACCCGCCCGCGCCCGGTTTCGCGAAGGAGGGAAAGTGGGACTGGGAGAAGATCGTGGAGGAGATCCAGAAGGACGGCCACGGCTCCGTGCAGAACCTCCCCTTCGTCCCCGAGGCGATCCGGCGGGTCTTCCTCTCTGCCCACGACATTCACCCCTTGGACCACGTGCGCATGCAGGGGGCGGTCCAGCGGGCCTTTGACGCCGAAGGGTACGCCGCCAACTCCATCTCCAAGTGCATCGCCAAGGGCACCTTAATCCCCACCTCCAAGGGCCTCATCCCCATTGAAGAGATCGCCCCACCCCATCCCGAGGACACCTTCGTCCCGGTGGAAGGGCTTTACACCGCCGAGGGGTACCGCATCACCGCCCACTATTACGCTGGAAAGAAGCGGGGAGTCAGGATCCGGCTGGACAACGGGGCCGAGCTTGTGGGCGCTTGGGAAAGCCACCGACTCCTCACCCCAGAGGGCTGGCGGCTCATGCGGGAGCTGAAGCCGGGGGATGTGGTTTTAGGCAAACTCGTCCCTTCCCACGGGGAAGGCGGGCTCCCCATCCCGGAGGCCAAGGGCCTCTCCTTAAGGACCAACGCCCGCAACCTCCCCTTGCCCGAAAGGATGTCCGAGGACCTTGCCCTCTTCCTCGGGATGCTGGCCGCCGACGGGTCCACGGTGGAGGCCACGGGCTTCGTGGGCATCGCCACCAAGGACCCCGATGTGGAACGGGTCTTCCAAGAGGTGGCGGGTAGGCTGTTTGGCGTGGAACCCAAGTGCACGGTAGACAAGCGCACGGGGGTGCGTAACCTTTACCTCACCTCCCGCCGCCTGGTGCGTTTCGTGGAGGCTCTGATCGGCAAAGGGGCGGCGCAAAAGCGGGTGCCCTCCCAGATCCTCCAGGGAAGCCCTGGGGAGAAGCTGGCTTTCCTCCGGGGCCTCACGCTGGATGGCTATGTTCACGCCAATATGGGCCTCGTGGTCTACGAGGGCAGGAGCCAACGTTTGGCCTACGAGGCGGCGGAGCTCGCCCGCAGCTTCGGTCTTCCCAAGGTCTACCAGGGGCGGAAGAAGGTCCTTGCCCCCAAGGAAACTTACTACGTCCACTCCGTGGCGGTTTCCGGACCCCTCCAGGAACTCCTCGAGCCCCTAGAAGCCCACAAGCGGGCCAAGGTGGAGGCCCGGTACAAGGTCTTCGTTCCCCAAGAGGTCCTGGCCGCCACCCGCGTGGGAACCCATCACCCGGGATACGTCAGCTTGAAGTCCGTGCGGCAAAGGGAGGCCCAGGCAGTCTATAACACCACCGCGGAGCGCCTGGGCTGGCCCACGGAGATCCTGGCCCACCGGGTGGTGGAGGTGGAGGAAGTGGGCGAGGTGGAGATGTACGACATCGAGGTGGAGGAGGTCCACCGCTACGTGGTCAACGGCCTCATCTCCCACAACACCATCAACCTCCCTAACCACGCCACGGTGGAGGACGTGGAGGCCGCCTACACCGAGGCCTACCGCACGGGGTGCAAGGGGATCACCGTCTACCGGGACGGCTCCCGGGAGTTCCAGGTCCTCACGGTGAAGAAGGAGGCTAAAGAGGAGAAGGCGGGGAAAACGCCGGAGGAGGCAAAGCCCCAAGAGGCCAGGGCCCACGAGCCCGGCAGGCCCGTCTACGAGCGGCCCGGCCGCCTCATGGGCTTCACCGACATGGTCAAGCTCTTCGCCCCCGACGGGTCCAAGCGGAGCTTCCTCGTCACGGTGAACACCCTGGAGGGCCGGCCCATTGAGGTCATCCTCACCTCGGGCAAGGCCGGGGACGAGGCGAACGCCGATTCGGAGGCCCTGGGCCGGGTGGTCTCCATCGCCCTCCAGTACGGGGTGCCCCCGGAGGCCATTGTCCGGACGCTTCGGGGCATCAACGGGGGGCTTTACGGCACCTACCAGGGCAGGCTCGTCTCCAGCAAGGCGGACCTCATCGCCGTGGCCCTGGAGACCGTCCCCCAGATGGCCCCAGGGGCCCCGGAGGACCTCTCCTCCGCCCCCGTCCTCTCGGGCGGCGGGATCGCCCTGGCCGGGGCCGCCCCCTGCCCCTCCTGCGGAGAGAAGGCCCTGGTGCGGGAGGAGGGGTGCTGGAAGTGCCAGGCCTGCGGCTACGCCAAGTGCGGCTGAGGCGGTTCCCGGACGCCCGGGGAAGGTCCTAAGGCCCCCAAAAGGCGCGCGGGCGCTCGGGCCGGGCCCAAAGGCCCGGCCCCTTATACTGGCCCTGTGCGGGTCAAGATCTGCGGCATCACCCGCCTAGAGGACGCCCTCCTTGCCGAGGCCCTGGGGGCCTTCGCCTTGGGCTTCGTCCTCGCCCCCGGCTCCCGCCGCAGGATCGCCCCGGAAGCCGCCCGGGCCATCGGGGAGGCCCTGGGCCCCTTCGTGGTGCGGGTAGGGGTCTTCCGCGACCAGCCGCCCGAGGAGGTGCTCCGCCTCATGGAGGAGGCCCGGCTCCAGGTGGCCCAGCTCCACGGGGAGGAGCCCCCCGAGTGGGCGGAGGCCGTGGGGCGCTTCTACCCCGTGATCAAGGCCTTCCCCCTCGAGGGCCCCGCGCGGCCCGAGTGGGCGGACTACCCCGCCCAGGCCCTCCTCCTAGACGGGAAGCGCCCGGGGAGCGGGGAGGCCTACCCCCGGGCCTGGGCCAAGCCCCTCCTCGCCACGGGAAGGCGGGTCATCCTGGCGGGGGGGATTGCCCCGGAGAACCTGGAGGAGGTCCTCGCCCTCAGGCCCTACGCCCTGGACCTGGCGAGCGGGGTGGAGGAGGCCCCCGGGGTGAAGAGCGCGGAGAAGCTGCGGGCCCTCTTCGCCCGCCTCGCCTCCCTTAGGATGGAAGGGTGATCGGAAGGCGCCACCCCTACTACCCGTACCTGGAGGCGGCCCTGGAGGCGGCGAGCCTCGCCCGGGGCATCCACCTCTACTACCTGGAAAAGGGCTTCACCGAGGGGACCAAGTCCGGCCCCACCGACCTGGTGACCCAGGCGGACCGGGAGGCGGAGGAGGCGGTGAAGGGCCTCCTCCTCTCCCGCTTCCCCGAGGCGGGGTTTCTGGGGGAGGAAGGGGGGAGCGAGGGCGGGAAGGCCCTCCGCTTCATCGTGGACCCGCTGGACGGGACGGTGAACTACGCCCACGGCTTCCCCTTCTTCGCCGTATCCATCGCCCTCGAGGCCGAGAGCGCCATCCAGATGGGCGTGGTGATGGACACCGCCCGGGGGGAGGTCTTCTACGCCCTGAGGGGGGAAGGGGCCTACCTCAACGGCCGCCCCATCCGGGTCACGGGGCGGGAGAGCCTCGTGGGGAGCCTCCTCGCCACGGGCTTCCCCTACGACGTGGCCAAGGACCCGGAAAACCTCACCTACTTTGAACGGGCCCTGCGCAAGGGCCTGCTCGTCCGCAGGCCCGGGGCGGCGGCCCTGGACCTGGCCTACGTGGCCGCGGGGCGGCTGGAGGGCTTCTGGGAGGTGAAGCTGAACCCCTGGGACGTGGCGGCGGGGTGGCTCCTCGTGGAAGAGGCGGGAGGAAGGGTGACGGACCTCGAGGGGAACCCCTACCGCCTGGGCAGCCGCTACATCCTCGCCACCAACGGGCGGGTCCACGAGGCCCTGCGCCGGACCCTCCTGGGCCTGGACTGAGGGCCCGCGCCTTAACGCGGCGGGGTGCCTAGGACCTCCCCTCGGTCCGGCAGGGCGAAGCAAGCCCAAGGGGGATTAGGCACTTTCCGCCCGGGCGCGGCCGTAGCCCAAGGAGGTCTTGGCCCCCACGCCGCTATAGAAGGCGAAGCGGCCTAGGGCGGAAAGCCAAAGGGCCTCCTCCTCCGTGGCCCGGGGCAGGTGGTAGACCACCCGCCCCACGAAGCCCGCGGTGTCCACCTCCGTGCGGGCGGGGAGGGTCCGCCCCTCCAGGCTCCGCACCGTGGTCCTCTCCAAAAGGGCCTCCCTCACCCCTTCCGGGGCCTTCAGGGGGCCAAAGGCCTCGAGGCGCCGGAGGAGGCTTTCCAAAACCAACCTCGGCTCGGGGACCGGGTAGTGGACCCCTTTTCTGCGGAAGAAGGTGGGGCTGGCGAAGCGCAGGGCGAGGTCCCGGGAAGGAGGCCCCTGAAAGAGGCGGGGATAGGTGGAAACCCCCGCCCAGGGGTGCCCCTCCTGGAGCACGGCCCGCACCCGGAAAGGGGGCCCAAGCCGCACCTCCTCCCCCTCCAGGGCGTAGAGGCGGGGGGCGAGGCGGGCGTAAAGCCCTTCCACAAGCAGGCTCACCCGGGCCCAAGCCGCCCCCTCCCGCCCCCCGAAGCCCAGGGCGAAGGGGTTTTCCCCCTGGTCGTGCACCTCCGGGGCCACCTCCCGAAGGAGGCCGTAGAAGAAGCCCCTGAGGCCCAAGGGCTCGGGGAGGCCTTCTCCCTCGAGGACCAGGACCAAGGCGGCGAGGACCACGGCTAAAACCCCGGGGAAAGGAGCCCGTGCCGGGCCTGGGCCGGGCGGGGGGGGCGGTCCGGGTCCAGGCCGATGGACAGGGCGTTCGGGCCCAGGTCCAGAAGCCGCCTGGCCCTCCGGCGGAGGTCCCCCAGAGGGCCCGCAAACCCAAAGCCGTAGGTTTTCAGCAGGTGGGTCGGCTTCACCTGGCGGAGGTGGTCTGGGAAATCAGACGCCACGGCAGAGCGACGCTTACCCATGGGGAAAGGCTAGCCAAAGGCCCCCGGGGGCCGCAATCCCCTTAGGGGGTCAATCCGGTGCAGCCCTTCAGCCGCTAGGTCCACGGAACGTCACCATCGCCTGCTCTTCGGTATTGGTGCCCGGACCGAACGACTACCCCTCTACTACGACTCCAGCAACTCCAAGGTCCTCTCGGCGGTGGCCACGATTGACACCACACCCTTACCGCTCAACTACGTGGGGCCCCAACAGGTCCCCCTCACGCCGTAGAGCCTGGCGCCCCTCTTGAATCCCCACTCTTCCACGGGCTACTGAGCGAAAAGCCGAGCCTCCCGCCCCAGGGCGGGAGGCTTTTCTGGTGGAGCCGAGGGGATTCGAACCCCTGACCTCCTGAGTGCGATTCAGGCGCGCTCCCAACTGCGCCACGGCCCCGCGCGCCCTATATGGTACCGAGGGGCTTGGGCCTTGTCTAGTCCCCCTCCTTGAGCCGCACCTCCACCCGGCCCTTCTTGTCCTTCACGGAGAGCCTGGCCTTGGCCTTACCCTTGCGGTACTCCGCCTTCCACTCGCCCTTCTTGACCTCGTACTTCACCCGCACCCAGCCCCGGCGGCGGAGGTCCAGGTCGTGGTAGCGGAAAACGGCCTCCGCCTGGGAAGCCTGGTAAACCACCACGATCCCCTGGGGCTCGGTAACCCGCTCCACCACCACCGCCTGGGGGAAGAGGTCCACCACCAAGGAGGCGGTGACCCTGAGCTCCAAAGCCCAGGCCAGGGCCAGGAAGGGAAGGAACGCCAGCCACCGCTTCATGCCCCCATCTTCGCCTTCCCCCAAGGCTTTGGGGTGAGAGCAACCTAAAGTAAACTAAAACACATGGACGAAGTCTGGCGGAAACTGGCCGAACCCTTTCCCCCGGGGGAGGTGCAGTGGCGCGTGGAAGCCCTCTCCCGGGACAAGAAGCGGGCCTTGGTGGTCCCCTACGTGGACGCCCGCACCGTGTTGGACCGCCTGGACAAGGTGGTGGGCCCGGAGGGCTGGCACGACGCCTACGAGGTCCTCTCCGACGCGGAGCGCCTGGTGAAAGACGAGAGGGGCGAGAGGCGGGAGCGCCTTTGCGAGGTCAAGTGCCGCCTCACCGTCCTCGGGGTCACCAAGGAGGACGTGGGGGAGGGGGACTCCCTGAAGGCCGCCTTCTCCGACGCCCTCAAACGGGCCGCGGTGAAGTTCGGTGTGGGGCGGTACCTCTACCGCCTGGAGAAGCAGTGGGTGGACTACGACCCCGAGAAGGGCCGCTTCACCCCGCCCAAGCTCCCCGAGGCGGAGCCGGAGGCCGAGGCCGAGGAGGAGAAGCCGGAGGCCCACCGCCTCATTGACCAGCTCCTGGAAAGGCTCAAGGAAAAGGGGCTGGGCAAGGAAGCGGCCAGGATCGTGAACAAGTACGGGGGCTACGGCAAGACCCCCGAGGAGACGCGCAAGCTCTACGGGGAGCTCCGCAACCTTCTGAAGGGATGAGGGTCGTCGCCCTCGGGGACCTCCACGCCAACTTCCCCCTCCTCTGGCGGATCCTGCGCCGGGAGGGGCTCGCCGACGAGGGCTTCCGCCCCACGGAGGCCCTGCGCTCGGGGCGGGTGCGCCTCGTCCTCCTGGGGGACCTGGTCCACCCCAAGACCCCGAGGGACTACGCGCGGCTCACGGGCCTCGAGGCCTACGACCCCGAAGACCCCTTCCACCTCCGCCTGGCGGCGGGGGCGCAGATCCGGGAACTCTTCCGCCTGAAGGCCTTCCAGGAGGAGGCGGGGGACCACGTCACCATCCTCCTCGGCAACCACGAGGCCGCCCTCCTAGAGGGAAGCCCCATCCTGGGCAACCGGCACCTCAAGCACCTGGAGTTCCACCCGGAGCACGGGGGAAAGGCCCTCCCCGAGGCCTTGCGGTCCTGGATGGCCTCCTTCCCCAAGGAGCTCGTCCTAAAGGGCGTCCACTTCGCCCACGTGGGCCCCGTGCCCTGGCTCCAGGAGTACGACGGCCTCTTCTACGCCCAGAGCGAGGCCAAGACCTGGTGGTTCCTCACCCCCGAGTACGTGGAAAGGATGGGCTACCGCTACGGGGTCTACGGCCACACCCCCATGCCGGACGGCATCCTCCTCAAGGACCGCTTCGCCCTCATTGACGCCCTGGACCTGGGGGAGTACCTGGTCCTGGACCCCGAGGCCGACCCCCCGAGGCCCGAGGTGCGGCGCCTCCATGAGTAAGCTCGCCTCGCCCCAAAGCGTCCGCGCCCTCCTTGAGCGGCACGGGCTCTTCGCCGACAAGCGCTTCGGCCAGAACTTCCTGGTCTCGGAGGCCCACCTGCGCCGCATCGTGGAGGCGGCCCGGCCCTTCACCGGGCCCGTCTTTGAGGTGGGGCCTGGGCTTGGGGCCCTCACCCGGGCCCTCCTCGAGGCCGGGGCCGAGGTGACGGCCATAGAGAAGGACCTGCGCCTGAGGCCTGTCCTGGAGGAGACCCTTTCCGGCCTCCCGGTGCGCCTCGTCTTCCAGGACGCCCTCCTCTACCCCTGGGAGGAGGTGCCCCAGGGAAGCCTCCTCGTGGCCAACCTCCCCTACCACATCGCCACCCCCCTGGTCACCCGCCTCCTCAAGACCGGGCGCTTCGCCCGCCTCGTCTTCCTGGTGCAGAAGGAAGTGGCCGAGCGCATGACCGCAAGGCCCAAGACCCCGGCCTACGGGGTCCTCACCCTCCGGGTGGCCCACCACGCCGTGGCGGAGAGGCTCTTTGACCTCCCTCCGGGGGCCTTCTTTCCCCCGCCCAAGGTGTGGAGCAGCCTGGTGCGCCTCACCCCCACGGGCGCCCTGGACGACCCCGGCCTCTTCCGCCTCGTTGAGGCCGCCTTCGGAAAGCGGCGGAAGACGCTTTTAAACGCCCTGGCCGCGGCCGGCTACCCCAAGGCGCGGGTGGAGGAGGCCCTGAGGGCCCTGGGCCTCCCCCCTAGGGTGCGGGCCGAGGAGCTGGACCTCGAGGCCTTCCGCCGGCTGAGGGAGGGCCTCGAGGGGGCGGTGTAGGCCCGCCTCCCTTCCCTACACCGTCCCTTCTCCTTCTGTGTAGCCCACCCCCCTTGCGCCCCACCCCGGGGTGATAAGATGGGCGGGAAATGAGGCCGGCCCCTTTGGGGCTTTGGGGACCGGCTTCGTGAAGAAAGGCACGAAAGGAGGGGACCTTGGCGCCGATCCAAGAGTACGTGGGCACGCTGATCTACGTGGGGGTGGCCCTCTTTATTGGGGTGGCGGCCCTTTTGGTGGGGGCCCTCCTCGGCCCCAAGAAGCCGGGGCGGGCCAAGCTCATGCCCTACGAGTCGGGGAACGACCCCGCCGGGGAGGTGAAGCGCTTTCCCGTCCACTTCTACGTGGTGGCCATGCTCTTCATCCTCTTTGACGTGGAGGTGGCCTTCCTCTGGCCCTACGCCGTGAGCGCGGGCGGGCTTGGCCTCTATGGCTTCCTCGGGGTCCTCGCCTTCACCCTCCTCCTCTTCGTGGGCTTCCTCTACGAGTGGTGGAAGGGGGTGATGCGGTGGCACTGAAGGACCTTTTTGAGCGGGACGTCCAGGAGCTGGAACGGGAGGGGATCCTCTTCACCACCTTGGAGAAGCTCGTGGCCTGGGGGCGGAGCAACTCCCTGTGGCCCGCCACCTTCGGCCTCGCCTGCTGCGCCATTGAGATGATGGCCTCCACGGACGCCCGCAACGACCTGGCCCGCTTCGGCAGCGAGGTCTTCCGCGCAAGCCCCCGCCAGGCGGACGTGATGATCGTGGCCGGGAGGCTTTCCAAGAAAATGGCCCCGGTGATGCGCCGGGTCTGGGAGCAGATGCCCGACCCCAAGTGGGTGATCTCCATGGGGGCCTGCGCGAGCTCGGGCGGGATGTTCAACAACTACGCCATCGTGCAGAACGTGGACTCGGTGGTGCCCGTGGACGTCTACGTCCCCGGCTGCCCCCCCAGGCCCGAGGCCCTGATCTACGCGGTGATGCAGCTGCAGAAGAAGGTGCGGGGCCAGGCCTACAACGAGCGGGGAGAGAGGCTTCCCCCGGTGGCGGCCTGGAAGCGGACGAGGGGGTGAGGTATGCGGCTTGAGCGCGTCCTGGAAGAGGCCCGGGCCAAGGGCTACCCCATAGAGGACAACGGCCTCGGCAACCTCTGGGTGGTCCTGCCCAGGGAGCGCTTCAAGGAGGAGATGGCCCACTACAAGGCCATGGGGTTCAACTTCCTGGCCGACATCGTGGGCCTGGACTACCTGACCTACCCGGACCCCCGCCCCGAGCGCTTCGCCGTGGTCTACGAGCTCGTCTCCCTCCCGGGCTGGAAGGACGGGGACGGGAGCCGCTTCTTCGTGCGGGTCTACGTGCCCGAAGAGGACCCCAGGCTCCCCACGGTCACCGACCTCTGGGGGAGCGCCAATTTCCTGGAAAGGGAGGTCTACGACCTCTTCGGCATCGTCTTTGAAGGCCACCCCGACCTCCGCAAGATCCTCACCCCGGAGGACCTCGAGGGCCACCCCCTGCGCAAGGACTACCCCTTGGGCGAGACCCCCACCCTCTTCCGCGAGGGGCGGTACATCATCCCGGCGGAGTTCCGCGCCGCCCTCACCGGCAAGGACCCCGGCCTCACCTTCTACAAGGGCGGGAGCCGCAAGGGCTACAGGTCCCTTTGGGCCGACCTGAAGAAGGCCCGGGAGGTTAAAGGATGAGGGAAGAGTTCCTGGAGGAAATCCCCCTAGACGCCCCCCCGGAGGAGGCCAAGGAGCTCCGCACCGAGGTGATGACCCTGAACGTGGGCCCGCAGCACCCCTCCACCCACGGGGTGCTCCGCCTCATGGTGACCCTCTCCGGGGAGGAGGTCCTGGAGGTGGTGCCCCACATCGGCTACCTCCACACGGGCTTTGAGAAGACCATGGAGCACCGCACCTACCTCCAGAACATCACCTACACGCCCCGGATGGACTACCTCCACTCCTTCGCCCACGACCTGGCCTACGCCCTGGCGGTGGAGAAGCTTTTGGGGGCCGTGGTGCCGCCTAGGGCGGAGACCATAAGGGTCATCCTCAACGAGCTCTCCCGCCTGGCGAGCCACCTGGTCTTCCTGGGGACGGGGCTTTTGGACCTCGGGGCCCTCACCCCCTTCTTCTACGCCTTCCGCGAGCGCGAGACCATCCTGGACCTCTTTGAGTGGGTCACGGGCCAGCGCTTCCACCACAACTACATCCGCATCGGCGGGGTGAAGGAGGACCTGCCGGAGGAGTTCGTCCCCGAGCTCAAGAAGCTCCTTGAAGTCCTCCCCCACCGCATAGACGAGTACGAGGCCCTCTTCGCCGAAAGCCCCATCTTCTACGAAAGGGCCCGGGGCGTGGGGGTGATCCCGCCCGAGGTGGCCATTGACCTCGGCCTCACCGGGGGGTCTCTAAGGGCGAGCGGGGTGAACTACGACGTGCGCAAGGCCTACCCCTACTCGGGCTACGAGACCTACACCTTTGACGTGCCCCTGGGGGAGAGGGGGGACGTGTTTGACCGGATGCTCGTCCGCATCCGGGAGATGCGGGAGTCGGTCAAGATCATCAAGCAGGCCCTGGAGCGCTTAGAACCGGGCCCCGTCCGCGACCCCAACCCCCAGATCACCCCGCCCCCCCGCCACCTCCTGGAGACCTCCATGGAGGCGGTCATCTACCACTTCAAGCACTACACCGAGGGCTTCCACCCCCCCAAGGGGGAGGTCTACGTGCCCACGGAGTCGGCCCGGGGGGAACTCGGCTACTACATCGTCTCCGACGGCGGCTCCATGCCCTACCGGGTCAAGGTGCGGGCGCCGAGCTTCGTCAACCTGCAAAGCCTCCCCTACGCCTGCAAGGGGGAGCAGGTCCCCGACATGGTGGCCATCATCGCCAGCCTAGACCCCGTGATGGGGGACGTGGACCGCTAAGGGAGGGAAGATGGGGTTCTTTGACGACAAGCAGGACTTTCTGGAGGAGACCTTCGCCAAGTACCCGCCGGAAGGGCGCCGCGCCGCCATCATGCCCCTCCTTAGGCGGGTGCAGCAGGAGGAGGGCTGGATCCGGCCCGAGCGCATAGAGGAGATCGCCCGCCTCGTGGGCACCACCCCCACGGAGGTCATGGGGGTGGCGAGCTTCTACTCCTACTACCAGTTCGTGCCCACGGGGAAGTACCACCTCCAGGTCTGCGCCACCCTCTCCTGCAAGCTCGCCGGGGCCGAGGAGCTTTGGGACTACCTCACCGAGACCCTGGGCATCGGCCCGGGGGAGGTGACCCCGGACGGGCTTTTCAGCGTGCAGAAGGTGGAGTGCCTGGGAAGCTGCCACACCGCCCCCGTGATCCAGGTGAACGACGAGCCCTACGTGGAGTGCGTGACCCGGGCGAGGCTCGAGGCCCTTCTTGCAGGCCTTAGGGCGGGGAAGCGGCTTGAGGAGATTGAGCTTCCCGGAAAGTGCGGCCACCACGTGCACGAGGTGGAGGTATGACTGGCCCCATTCTTTCCGGACTGGACCCCCGGTTTGAAAGGACCCTCTACGCCCACGTGGGGAAGGAGGGGTCCTGGACCCTGGACTACTACCTCCGGCACGGGGGGTACGAGACGGCGAAGCGGGTGCTCAAGGAGAAGACCCCGGACGAGGTCATAGAGGAGGTGAAGCGCTCCGGGCTTAGGGGCCGGGGCGGGGCGGGCTTCCCCACGGGGCTTAAGTGGAGCTTCATGCCCAAGGACGACGGGAAGCAGCACTACCTCATCTGCAACGCCGACGAGTCCGAGCCCGGGAGCTTCAAGGACCGCTACATCCTGGAGGACGTCCCCCACCTCCTCATTGAGGGGATGATCCTCGCCGGGTACGCCATCCGGGCCACGGTGGGCTACATCTACGTCCGCGGGGAGTACCGCAGGGCGGCGGACCGGCTAGAACAAGCCATCAAGGAGGCCCGGGCCCGGGGCTACCTGGGGAAGAACCTCTTCGGCACGGACTTCTCCTTTGACCTCCACGTCCACCGGGGGGCCGGGGCCTACATCTGCGGCGAGGAGACGGCCCTCATGAACTCCCTGGAGGGCCTAAGGGCGAACCCCCGCTTGAAGCCCCCCTTCCCCGCCCAGTCGGGCCTTTGGGGCAAGCCCACCACCATCAACAACGTGGAGACCCTGGCCTCCGTGGTGCCCATCATGGAACGGGGCGCCGACTGGTTCGCCCAGATGGGCACGGAGCAGTCCAAGGGGATGAAGCTCTACCAGATCTCCGGGCCCGTGAAGCGCCCCGGGGTGTACGAGCTCCCCATGGGCACCACGTTCCGCGAGCTCATCTACGAGTGGGCGGGTGGGCCCCTGGAGCCCATCCAGGCCATCATCCCCGGGGGGTCCTCCACCCCGCCTCTGCCCTTCACCGAGGAGGTCCTGGACACCCCCATGAGCTACGAGCACCTCCAGGCCAAGGGCTCCATGCTGGGGACGGGGGGCGTGATCCTCATCCCCGAGCGGGTGAGCATGGTGGACGCCATGTGGAACCTCACCCGCTTCTACGCCCACGAGTCCTGCGGCAAGTGCACCCCCTGCCGCGAGGGCGTGGCGGGGTTCATGGTGAACCTCTTCGCCAAGATCGGCACCGGCCAGGGGGAGGAGAAGGACGTGGAGAACCTGGAAGCCCTCCTCCCCCTCATTGAGGGGCGGAGCTTCTGCCCCTTGGCGGACGCGGCGGTGTGGCCGGTGAAGGGCTCGCTAAGGCACTTCAAGGACCAGTACCTGGCCCTGGCGCGGGAGAAGCGCCCCGTGCCCAGGCCTTCCCTCTGGAGGTGAGATGGTCCGGGTCAAGGTGAACGACCGCATCGTGGAGGTGCCCCCGGGGACGAGCGTCATGGACGCCGTCTTCCACGCGGGGTACGACGTGCCCCTCTTCTGCTCGGAAAAGCACCTCTCCCCCATAGGGGCCTGCCGCATGTGCCTGGTGCGGATCGGCCTTCCCAAGAAGGGCCCCGACGGGAAGCCCCTCCTCAACGAGAAGGGCGAGCCTGAGATCCAGTGGCAGCCCAAGCTCGCCGCAAGCTGCGTGACGGCGGTGGCGGACGGGATGGTGGTGGACACCCTCTCGGACGTGGTGCGGGAGGCCCAGGCGGGGATGGTGGAGTTCACCCTCCTCAACCACCCTCTGGACTGCCCTACCTGCGACAAGGGCGGGGCCTGCGAGCTCCAGGACCGCACCGTGGAGTACGGGCTTTACGAGAAGTACTACCAGAAGGGCCCCCTGGAGCTTCCCGTCTACACCCGCTTTGAGTTCACCCGCCGCCACGTGGACAAGCACCACCCCCTCTCCCCCTTCGTCATCCTGGACCGGGAGCGGTGCATCCACTGCAAGCGGTGCGTGCGCTACTTTGAGGAGGTCCCCGGGGACGAGGTCCTGGACTTCATTGAGCGGGGAGTGCACACCTTCATCGGCACCATGGACTTCGGCCTCCCCTCGGGCTTCTCCGGGAACATCACGGACATCTGCCCCGTGGGGGCCCTTCTGGACCTCACCGCCCGCTTCCGCGCCCGAAACTGGGAGATGGAGGAGACCCCCACCACCTGCGCCCTCTGCCCCGTGGGGTGCGGGATCACCGCCGACACCCGTAGCGGCGAGCTCCTCAGGATCCGGGCCCGGGAGGTCCCCGAGGTCAACGAGATCTGGATCTGTGACGCGGGCCGCTTCGGCCACGAGTGGGCGGACCAAAACCGCCTCAAGACCCCCCTGGTGCGGAAAGAGGGAAGGCTCGTGGAGGCCACCTGGGAGGAGGCCTTCCTCGCCCTCAAGGAGGGCCTGAAGGAGGCGAGGGGCGAGGAGGTGGGGCTTTACCTCGCCCACGACGCCACCCTCGAGGAGGGCCTCTTGGCCTCCGAGCTCGCCAAGGCCCTGAAGACCCCCCACCTGGACTTCCAGGGCCGCACCGCCGCCCCGGCGAGCCTCTTCCCGCCCGCCTCCCTGGAGGACCTCCTCCAGGCGGACTTCGCCCTGGTCCTCGGCGACCCCACGGAGGAAGCCCCCATCCTCCACCTCCGCCTCTCCGAGTTCGTGCGCGACCTCAAGCCTCCCCACCGCTACAACCACGGCACCCCCTTCGCCGACCTGCAGATCAAGGAAAGGATGCCCCGCCGCACGGACAAGATGGCCCTCTTCGCCCCGTACCGCGCCCCCCTCATGAAGTGGGCCGCCATCCACGAGGTCCACCGCCCCGGGGAAGAGCGGGAGATCCTCCTCGCCCTCCTCGGGGACAAGGAGGGAAGCGAAATGGTGGCGAAGGCGAAGGAGGCCTGGGAGAAGGCGAAGAACCCGGTGCTCATCCTCGGGGCCGGTGTCCTCCAGGACACCGTGGCCGCGGAAAGGGCCCGCCTCCTCGCCGAGCGCAAGGGGGCCAAGGTCCTCGCCATGACCCCGGCGGCGAACGCCCGGGGCCTCGAGGCCATGGGGGTCCTCCCCGGGGCGAAGGGGGCCTCCTGGGACGAGCCCGGGGCCCTCTACGCCTACTACGGCTTCGTGCCCCCGGAAGAGGCCCTTAAGGGCAAGCGCTTCGTGGTGATGCACCTAAGCCACCTCCACCCCCTGGCGGAGCGCTACGCCCACGTGGTCCTCCCCGCCCCCACCTTCTACGAGAAGCGGGGGCACCTGGTGAACCTGGAGGGCCGGGTCCTCCCCCTAAGCCCCGCCCCCATAGAGAACGGGGAGGCGGAGGGCGCCCTCCAGGTCCTCGCCCTCCTGGCCGAGGCCCTGGGGGTGAGGCCCCCCTTCCGGCTCCACCTCGAGGCGCAGAAGGCCCTGAAGGCCCGGAAGGTCCCGGAGGCCATGGGCCGTCTCTCTTTCCGCCTCAAGGAGCTCCGGCCCAAGGAGCGGAAGGGCGCCTTCTACCTCCGGCCCACCATGTGGAAGGCCCACCAGGCGGTGGGCAAGGCCCAAGAGGCGGCCCGGGCGGAACTCTGGGCCCACCCGGAGACGGCGCGGGCCGAGGCCCTGCCCGAGGGGGCCCAGGTGGCCGTGGAGACCCCCTTCGGCCGGGTGGAGGCCCGGGTGGTCCACCGGGAGGACGTGCCCAAAGGCCACCTCTACCTCTCGGCCCTGGGGCCCGCGGCGGGCCTCCGGGTGGAGGGGCGCGTCCTGGTGCCCGCGGGAGGTGAAGCGTGACCTGGTCCTACCCCGTAGACCCTTACTGGATGGTGGCCCTGAAGGCCCTCTTGGTGGTGGTGGGCCTCCTCACCGCCTTCGCCTTCATGACCCTCATTGAGCGGAGGCTCCTCGCCCGCTTCCAGGTGCGCATGGGGCCGAACCGGGTGGGGCCTTTTGGCCTCCTCCAGCCCCTCGCCGACGCCATCAAGAGCATCTTCAAGGAAGACATCGTGGTGGCCCAGGCGGACCGGTTCCTCTTCGTCCTCGCCCCCCTCATCTCCGTGGTCTTCGCCCTCCTCGCCTTCGGGCTCATCCCCTTCGGCCCGCCGGGAAGCTTCTTCGGCTACCAGCCCTGGGTGATCAACCTGGACCTGGGGATCCTCTACCTCTTCGCCGTAAGCGAGCTCGCCGTCTACGGGATCTTCCTCTCCGGGTGGGCCTCGGGGAGCAAGTACAGCCTCTTGGGCTCCCTCCGCTCCTCGGCGAGCCTCATCTCCTACGAGCTCGGCCTGGGCCTCGCCCTCCTCGCCCCCGTGCTCCTCGTGGGCAGCCTCAACCTGAACGACATCGTGAACTGGCAGAAGGAGCACGGCTGGCTCTTCCTCTACGCCTTCCCCGCCTTCTTGGTCTACCTCATCGCCAGCATGGCCGAGGCCGCCCGCACCCCCTTTGACCTCCCCGAGGCGGAGCAGGAGCTCGTGGGCGGGTACCACACGGAGTACAGCTCCATCAAGTGGGCCCTCTTCCAGATGGCGGAGTACATCCACTTCATCACCGCAAGCGCCCTCATCCCCACCCTCTTCCTGGGCGGCTGGACCATGCCCGTCCTCGAGGTCCCCTACCTCTGGATGTTCCTCAAGATCGCCTTCTTCCTCTTCTTCTTCATCTGGATCCGGGCCACCTGGTTCCGCCTGCGCTACGACCAGCTCCTCCGCTTCGGCTGGGGCTTCCTCTTCCCGCTGGCCCTCCTCTGGTTCCTCGTCACCGCCCTCGTGGTGGCCCTGGACCTCCCCAGGACCTACCTCCTCTACCTCTCCGCCCTAAGCTTCCTCGTCCTCCTGGGAGCGGTCCTCTACACCCCCAAGCCCGCCCGCAAAGGAGGTGGCGCATGACCCTGAAGGCCCTCGCCCAAAGCCTCGGCATCACCCTGAAGTACCTCTTCTCCAAGCCGGTGACCGTCCCCTACCCCGACGCCCCCGTGGCCCTGAAGCCCCGCTTCCACGGGCGGCACGTCCTCACCCGGCACCCGAACGGGCTAGAGAAGTGCATCGGCTGCTCCCTCTGCGCCGCCGCCTGCCCCGCCTACGCCATCTACGTGGAGCCGGCGGAGAACGACCCGGAAAACCCGGTCTCCGCGGGGGAGCGGTACGCCAAGGTCTACGAGATCAACATGCTCCGGTGCATCTTCTGCGGCCTCTGCGAGGAGGCCTGCCCCACGGGGGCCATCGTCCTGGGGTACGACTTTGAGATGGCGGACTACGAGTACTCCGACCTCGTCTACGGCAAGGAGGACATGCTGGTGGACGTGGTGGGCACCAAGCCCCAGCGCCGCGAGGCCAAGCGGACGGGCAAGCCCGTGAAGGTGGGCTACGTGGTGCCCTACGTGCGGCCCGAGCTGGAGGGGTTCAAGGCCCCCACGGAAGGGGGGAAGCGATGAGCCTTCTTGAAGGCCTCGCCCTCTTCCTCCTCCTCCTGAGCGGGGTCCTGGTGGTGACCCTCAGGAACGCCATCCACGCCGCCCTGGCCCTGATCCTCAACTTCCTGGTCCTCGCCGGAGTCTACGTGGCCCTGGACGCCCGCTTCCTGGGCTTTATCCAGGTCATCGTCTACGCCGGGGCCATCGTGGTCCTCTTCCTCTTCGTCATCATGCTCCTCTTCGCCGCCCAGGGGGAGATCGGGTTTGACCCCCTGGTGCGCTCCAGGCCCCTCGCCGCCCTCCTCGCCTTAGGGGTGGCGGGGATCTTGGCCGCGGGGCTTTGGGGGCTGGACCTCGCCTTCACCCAGGACCTGAAGGGCGGGCTTCCCCAGGCCCTGGGGCCCCTGCTCTACGGCGACTGGCTCTTCGTCCTCCTCGCGGTGGGCTTCCTCCTCATGGCCGCCACGGTGGTGGCCGTGGCCCTGGTGGAGCCCGGGAAGGCCTCGAGGGCCAAGGAGGCGGAGAAGCGGGAGGAGGTGGCGCGGTGAGCTACCTCCTCACCTCCGCCCTCCTCTTCGCCCTCGGGGTCTACGGGGTCCTCACCCGGAGGACCGCCATCCTGGTCTTCCTCTCCATTGAGCTCATGCTGAACGCGGCCAACCTCTCCCTGGTGGGCTTCGCCCGGGCCTACGGGCTTGACGGCCAGGTGGCCGCCCTCATGGTCATCGCCGTGGCCGCCGCCGAGGTGGCCGTGGGCCTCGGCCTCATCGTGGCCATCTTCCGCCACCGGGAGAGCACCGCGGTGGACGACCTCTCGGAGCTTCGGGGGTAAGCATGGCGCTTCTCGGGACGATTCTCCTGCCCTTGTTGGGCTTCGCCCTCCTCGGCCTCTTCGGCAAAAGGATGCGAGAGCCCCTCCCCGGGGTCCTGGCCTCGGGGCTCGTCCTCGCCTCCTTCCTCCTGGGGGCGGGGCTTCTCCTCTCGGGCGGGGCCCGCTTCCAAGCGGAGTGGCTTCCCGGCATCCCCTTCAGCCTCCTTCTGGACAACCTCTCCGGCTTCATGCTCCTCATCGTCACCGGCGTGGGCTTCCTCATCCACGTCTACGCCATCGGCTACATGGGGGGGGACCCGGGCTACAGCCGCTTCTTCGCCTACTTCAACCTCTTCATCGCCATGATGCTCACCCTGGTCCTCGCCGACAGCTACCCGGTGATGTTCATCGGCTGGGAGGGGGTGGGCCTGGCGAGCTTCCTCCTCATCGGCTTCTGGTACAAGAACCCCCAGTACGCCGACAGCGCCCGCAAGGCCTTCATCGTGAACCGGATCGGCGACCTGGGCTTCATGCTGGGCATGGCCATCCTCTGGGCCCTCTACGGCACCCTCTCCATCAGCGAGCTCAAGGAGGCGATGGAGGGCCCCCTGAAGAACCCTGACCTCCTCGCCCTGGCAGGGCTTCTCCTCTTCCTCGGGGCTGTGGGCAAGAGCGCCCAGATCCCCCTCATGGTCTGGCTCCCCGACGCCATGGCCGGCCCCACCCCCGTCTCCGCCCTGATCCACGCGGCCACCATGGTGACGGCCGGGGTCTACCTCATCGCCCGGAGCTCCTTCCTCTACAGCGTCCTCCCCGACGTCTCCTACGCCATCGCCGTGGTCGGCCTCCTCACCGCGGCTTATGGGGCGCTATCCGCCTTCGGCCAGACCGATATCAAGAAAATCGTCGCCTACTCCACCATCAGCCAGCTCGGGTACATGTTCCTGGCGGCCGGGGTGGGGGCGTACTGGGTGGCCCTCTTCCACGTCTTCACCCACGCCTTCTTCAAGGCCCTCCTCTTCCTGGCCTCGGGGAGCGTGATCCACGCCCTGGGGGGCGAGCAGGACGTGCGCAAGATGGGGGGCCTCTGGAAGCACCTGCCCCAAACCCGCTGGCACGCCCTCATCGGGGCCCTGGCCCTGGGCGGCCTCCCCTTGCTTTCCGGCTTCTGGTCCAAGGACGCCATCCTCGCCGCCACCCTCACCTACCCCTTCGGGGGAGTGGGGTTCTACGTGGGGGCGCTCCTCGTGGCGGTCCTCACCGCCATGTACGCCATGCGCTGGTTCGTCCTGGTCTTCCTGGGGGAGGAGAGGGGGCACCACCACCCCCACGAGGCCCCGCCGGTGATGCTCTGGCCCAACCACCTCCTGGCCCTGGGCTCGGTCCTCGCGGGGTACCTGGCCCTGCCCCACCCCTTGCCCAACGTCCTGGAACCCTTCCTGAAGCCCGCCCTGGCGGAGGTGGAGGCCCACCACCTCTCCCTGGGGGCGGAGTGGGGCCTCATCGCCCTCTCGGCGGCGGTGGCCCTTCTAGGGCTCTGGGCGGGTTTCGTCTTCTTCCAGCGCAAGGTTTTCCCCGCCTGGTACCTGGCCTTTGAGGCGGCGAGCCGGGAGGCCTTCTACGTGGACCGGGCCTACAACGCCCTCATCGTGAACCCCTTGAAGGCCCTGGCGGAGGCCCTCTTCTACGGGGATCGGGGCCTCCTAAGCGGCTACTTCGGCCTGGGCGGGGCGGCGCGGAGCCTGGGGCAGGGCCTCGCCCGGTTGCAGACCGGCTACCTTAGGGTTTACGCCCTCCTCTTCGTGCTGGGGGCGCTTCTCCTTCTGGGGGTGATGCGGTGGTAGTCCTGGCGGTCCTTCTACCGGTGGTCTTCGGGGCCCTGCTCCTTTTGGGCCTGCCCCGGGCCCTCGGGGTTTTGGGGGCGGGGCTTTCCTTCCTCCTCAACCTCTACCTCTTCCTCACCCACCCGGGCGGGGTGGCCCACGCCTTCCAAGCCCCCCTCCTCCCCGGGGCGGGGGTGTACTGGGCCTTCGGTCTAGACGGGCTTTCCGCGCTTTTCTTCCTCACCATCGCCCTCACCGTTTTCTTAGGGGCTTTGGTGGCGAGGGTGGAAGGGCGCTTCCTGGGCCTCGCCCTCCTCATGGAGGGGCTTCTCCTCGGCCTCTTCGCCGCCCGGGACCTCCTCGTCTTCTACGTCTTCTTTGAGGCCGCCCTCATCCCCGCCCTCCTCATGCTCTACCTCTACGGGGGGGAGGGGCGGACGCGGGCCCTCTACACCTTCGTCCTCTTCACCCTGGTGGGCTCCTTGCCCATGCTCGCCGCCGTCCTCGGGGCCAGGCTCCTCTCGGGCAGCCCCACCTTCCTCCTGGAGGACCTCCTCGCCCACCCCCTCCAGGAAGAGGCCGCCTTCTGGGTCTTCCTGGGCTTCGCCCTGGCCTTCGCCATCAAGACGCCCCTCTTCCCCCTCCACGCCTGGCTTCCCCCCTTCCACCAGGAAAACCACCCTTCGGGCCTCGCCGACGCCCTCGGCACCCTTTACAAGGTGGGGGTCTTCGCCTTCTTCCGCTTCGCCATCCCCTTGGCCCCTGAGGGCTTCGCCCAGGCCCAGGGCCTCCTCCTCTTCCTGGCGGCCCTCTCCGCCCTCTACGGCGCCTGGGTGGCCTTCGCCGCCAAGGACTTCAAGACCCTCCTGGCCTACGCCGGGCTTTCCCACATGGGGGTGGCGGCCCTGGGGGTCTTCTCGGGCACGCCGGAAGGGGCCATGGGGGGGCTATACCTCCTGGCGGCAAGCGGGGTCTACACCGGGGGGCTCTTCCTCCTCGCGGGAAGGCTTTACGAGCGGACGGGCACCCTGGAGATCGGGCGCTACCGGGGCCTGGCACAAAGCGCCCCGGGCCTCGCCGCCTTGGCCCTCATCCTCTTCCTCGCCATGGTGGGCCTCCCCGGGCTTTCCGGCTTCCCCGGGGAGTTTCTGACCCTCCTCGGGGCCTACAAGGCAAGCCCCTGGCTTGCCGCCTTGGCCTTCCTCTCCGTGATCGCCTCCGCGGCCTACGCCCTCACCGCCTTCCAGAAGACCTTCTGGGAGGAGGGAGGGTCCGGGGTGAAGGACCTCGCGGGGGCGGAGTGGGGCTTCGCCCTGCTTAGCGTCCTCGCCCTCCTCCTCATGGGGGTCTTCCCCGGCTACTTCGCCCGGGGGCTCCACCCTCTGGCGGAGGCCTTCGCCAAGCTTCTTGGAGGTGGCGCATGACCCTGGCGATCCTCGCGGTCTTCTCCGTGGCCTTGACCCTTCTCGGTTTCGTCCTCCCGCCCCAGGGCGTGAAGCGGGCCACGCTCCTGGGCCTGGCCCTGGCCCTCGCAAGCCTCCTCCTCACCTGGGGGAAGCCCTTCGCCTTCGGGCCCTACGCGGTGGACGGCGTCTCCCAGGTCTTCACCCTCCTCGCCCTCCTGGGGGCCTTGTGGACCGTGGGCCTCGTGCGCTCGGGGCGGTTTGAGTTCTACCTCCTCGTCCTCTACGCCGCCTTGGGCATGCACCTCCTCGCCTCCACCCGGCACCTCCTCCTGATGCTCGTGGCCCTCGAGGCCCTCTCCCTCCCCCTCTACGCCCTCGCCACCTGGCGCCGGGGGCAGGGCCTCGAGGCCGCCCTCAAGTACTTCCTCCTGGGGGCCTTGGCCGCCGCCTTCTTCCTCTACGGGGCGGCCCTCTTCTACGGGGCCACGGGGAGCCTCGTCCTGGGCGCCCCCGGGGAAGGCCCCCTCTACGCCCTGGCCCTGGGCCTGCTCCTCGTGGGCCTGGGCTTTAAGGCGGCCCTCGCCCCCTTCCACTTCTGGACCCCCGACGTCTACCAGGGAAGCCCCACCCCCGTGGTCCTCTTCATGGCCACCTCGGTGAAGGCCGCGGCCTTCGCCGCCCTCCTCCGGGTGGCCGCACCCCCCGAGGCCCTCGCCCTCCTCGTGGCCCTCTCCGTGGTGGTGGGGAACCTGGCGGCCCTGGCGCAGAAGGAGGCCAAGCGGCTTCTCGCCTACTCCTCCATCGCCCACGCCGGGTACATGGCCCTCGCCCTCTACACCGGAAACGCCCAGGCCCTGGGCTTCTACCTCCTCACCTACGTCCTGGCCACGGGCCTCGCCTTCGCCGTCCTAAGCCAGATCTCCCCGGACCGGGTGCCCCTGGAAGCCCTCCGGGGCCTCTACCGGAAAGACCCCCTCCTGGGCCTCGCCTTCCTGGTGGCCATGCTTTCCCTGCTGGGCCTGCCGCCCCTCGCGGGCTTTTGGGGCAAGTACCTGGCCTTCGCCGAGGCGGCCCGGGCCGGGGCCTGGGGGGTCTTGGTCCTGGCCCTCGTCACCAGCGCCGTGAGCGCCTACTACTACCTCGGGCTCGGGCTTGCCGTCTTCGCGCGGCCCGAGGAGACCCCCTTCCGCCCAGGCCCTCCCTGGGCCCGGGCCGCGGTCGTGGCCGCCGGGGTCCTCCTCCTCGCCTTGGGGCTCCTCCCCGGCCTCGTCCTCCCCGCCTTGGCCGCGGGGGGTTAAGATAACCCCCTGATGCTACGGCGCGCGCTGGAAGAGGCCATCGCCCAGGCCCTAAAGGAGATGGGGGTTCCGGTCCGCCTCAAGGTGGCCCGGGCCCCCAAGGACAAACCGGGGGACTACGGCGTCCCCCTTTTCGCCTTGGCCAAGGAGCTGCGGAAGCCCCCCCAGGCCATCGCCCAGGAGCTCAAGGACCGGCTTCCCCTGCCCGAGTTCGTGGAGGAGGCCGTCCCCGTGGGGGGGTACCTGAACTTCCGCCTCCGCACCGAGGCCCTCCTCCGGGAGGCCCTCCGCCCCAAGGCCCCCTTCCCCAGGCGGCCCGGGGTGGTCCTGGTGGAGCACACCTCGGTGAACCCCAACAAGGAGCTCCACGTGGGCCACCTGCGCAACATCGCCCTGGGGGACGCCATCGCCCGCATCCTGGCCTACGCGGGCCGGGAGGTTTTGGTCCTCAACTACATTGACGACACGGGCCGCCAGGCGGCGGAGACCCTCTTCGCCCTCCGCCACTACGGCCTCACCTGGGACGGGAAGGAGAAGTACGACCACTTCGCCGGCCGGGCCTACGTCCGCCTGCACCAGGACCCCGAGTACGAGAGGCTCCAGCCCGCCATTGAGGAAGTCCTCCACGCCCTGGAGCGGGGGGAGCTCAGGGAGGAGGTGAACCGGATCCTCCTCGCCCAGATGGCCACGATGCACGCCCTGAACGCCCGCTACGACCTCCTCGTCTGGGAGTCCGACATCGTCCGGGCGGGGCTCCTCCAGAAGGCCCTCGCCCTCCTGGAGCAAAGCCCCCACGTCTTCCGCCCCCGGGAGGGGAAGTACGCCGGGGCCCTGGTCATGGACGCGAGCCCCGTGATCCCGGGCCTCGAGGACCCCTTCTTCGTCCTCCTGCGCTCCAACGGCACGGCCACCTACTACGCCAAGGACATCGCCTTCCAGTTCTGGAAGATGGGCATCCTGGAGGGCCTCCGCTTCCGCCCCTACGAGAACCCCTACTACCCCGGCCTCCGGACGAGCGCCCCCGAGGGGGAGGCCTACACCCCCAAGGCGGAGGAGACCATCAACGTCGTTGACGTGCGCCAAAGCCACCCCCAGGCCCTGGTGCGGGCCGCCCTGGCCCTCGCGGGCTACCCCGCGCTTGCGGAGAAGGCCCACCACCTGGCCTACGAGACCGTCCTCCTGGAGGGGCGGCAGATGTCGGGGCGGAAGGGGCTTGCCGTGAGCGTGGACGAGGTGCTGGAGGAGGCCACCCGGAGGGCCCGGGCCATCGTGGAGGAGAAGAACCCCGACCACCCCGACAAGGAGGAGGCGGCGCGGATGGTGGCCCTGGGGGCGATCCGCTTCAGCATGGTCAAGACCGAGCCCAAGAAGCAGATTGACTTCCGCTACCAGGAGGCCCTCTCCTTTGAAGGGGACACCGGCCCCTACGTCCAGTACGCCCACGCCCGGGCCCACAGCATCCTGCGCAAGGCGGGGGAGTGGGGAGCGCCGGACCTCTCCCAGGCCACCCCTTACGAGCGGGCCCTGGCCCTGGACCTCCTGGACTTTGAGGAGGCGGTGCTGGAGGCGGCCGAGGAGAGGACCCCCCACGTCCTCGCCCAGTACCTCCTGGACCTCGCGGCGAGCTGGAACGCCTACTACAACGCCCGGGAAAACGGCCAGCCCGCCACCCCCGTCCTCACCGCCCCTGAGGGGCTGAGGGAGCTCCGCCTAAGCCTCGTCCAGAGCCTGCAAAGGACCCTGGCCACGGGCCTGGACCTCCTCGGCATCCCCGCGCCTGAGGTAATGTAAGCCCATGCGGGCCCTTCTCCTCCTAGCCCTCCTCCTGACCCTGGTCCTGGGGCAGCGCCTGGTCGCCCCCGAGGAGGTGGCCCGGGCCCAGGTGATCCAAAAGGCCCTCCCCGCGGTGGTGCGCGTCCAGGGAAGCGCCCTCTCCCCCGGAGGGGAGGACGTGGTGGGCACGGGCTTCTTCGTGGGGCCGAGCCGGGTGGTCACCAACTACCACGTGATCCGGGACCTCAAGGACCTCACCGTCCGGCTCGCCGACGGAAGGACGTTTCTCGCGGAGCGCTACGCCGTGGACCCCGGGATTGACCTCGCCCTCCTCACCGTCCGGGGGGCGCGGGCCCCCGGGGTGCTGGCCTTCGCCCAGGTGGAGGCGAGGCGCCTCCCCCTGGGGATGGGGGTGGTCCTGGTGGGCTTCCCCTACGGCCAGGGGCCCCTGGCCTCCTTCGGCATCCTCTCGGGGGTGGGCCCCCTGGAGGTTCCCCTGCCGGACCCGAGCGTGGGAACCGAAGTGGGGGAGTACCTCTTCACCGACGCCCCCCTCACCGTGGGGAACTCGGGAAGCCCCCTGCTCAACCTCCAGGGCGAGGTGGTGGGCCTCGTGGCCGACGTCATCGGGGGGCCGGCCGGGATCGGGGGCATCGGCGTGGCCGTGCCCGGGGACCTGGTGGCCCAAAGCATCGCCGACCTGGAGCGCTTCGGCCTCCCCCAAAGGGGATGGCTCGGGGCCAGCCTCATCAGCCTGGACGAACTCCCCCCCGTCCTCCTCCGGGCCGTGGGCCTCACCTCCACCCAGGGGGCGATGGTGGACCGGGTGGAGCCGGGAAGCCCCGCGGCCAGGGCCGGCCTCAAAGGGGCCCAGCGGGACACCCAGGGGAGGCTCCTCGCCCTGGGGGACGTGATCCTGGCCGTGGACGGGGTGGCGGTGAAGGACAAGGCGGACGTCGTCCGCCTGGTGGCCCAGCGCCGCCCCGGGGACCGGGTCCGCCTCACCCTCTGGCGGGACCGGAGGCGGCTGGAGGTCACCGTGGTCCTGATGGCCCGGCCGCGGGAGTGAGGCCATGCCCACCTTGAAGGAGCTCTTCGCCCTCTTCGGGAAGGAAGCCCCGGAGGTGCCCGTCAGGGGCCTCACCCTGGACTCGAGGCGGGTGGAGCCCGGCTTCGTCTTCGTGGCCGTACCCGGGGTTCCCCTCCCCCACCGGAAGCCCCTGGACGGGCACGACTTCGTCCCCGAGGCCCTGGCCCGGGGGGCGGTGGCCGTGGTGGGGGAAAGGCCCCTCGCCCTCCCCGTCCCCTACCTCCAGGTGGCCGACGGCCGCCAGGCCCTCGCCCTCCTGGCCCGGCGCTTCCACGGGGAGCCGGACCGGAAGCTCCTCCTCGTGGGGGTCACGGGGTCCAAGGGCAAGAGCACCACGGCAAGCCTCCTCCACCACCTCCTAAAGCGGGCCCAGGGCGGAAGCGCCCTCCTCTCCACCGTGGGCCTCCGCCTGGGCGAGGAGGCCCGCCCCCCCGTGGGCCACTTCACCACCCCGGAAGCCCCCGAGGTCTACGCCTTCCTCCGGGAGGCGGCGGACCGCGGCCTGAAAAGCGCCGTGCTGGAGGTCTCCAGCCACGCCCTGGCCCTGAAGCGGGTGGAGGGCCTCACCTTCCGGGTGGGGGTCTTCGTGAACTTCTACCCCGACGACCACCTGGACTTCCACGGCACCGCCGAGGCCTACTTCCGGGCCAAGGCCCTCCTGGTGGAGCGGTCGGACCTCGCCGTCCTCGCCCGTAGCCTCCCCCACTTCCCCCGGCTCGCCCAGAGGCCCCACCTGAGCTTCGGGGAGGGAGGGGAGGTCTATGCGGAGGGGCTTCGGGAAACCCCGGAGGGCCTGGCCTTCCGCCTCCACACCCCCTGGGGGTCAGGGGAGGCCTTCTTGCCCCTCCTCGGGGCCTACAACCTGGAAAACGCCCTCGCCGCAAGCGCCGCCGCCCTGGCCCTGGGGGTGGGCCTCGAGGCGGTGCTGGAGGGCCTCGCCACCTTCCCCGGGGTGCCGGGCCGGATGGAGGTGGTCCTCAAGGCCCCCTTCCGCGTGGTCATTGACTTCGCCCACACCGGGAAGAGCCTGGAGGCCGCCCTGAAGACCCTCCGCCCCACCACCCCGGGGAGGCTCCTTTTGGTGGTGGGGGCGGCCGGGGAGCGGGACCCCCAGCGGCGCGTGGACATCGGCCGGGTGGCGGCCCGCCTCGCGGACAAGACCTTCTTCACCGAGGAGGACCACCGGGGCGAGGACCTCTTCGCCATCCTGGAGGCCATGGCCCAGGCGGCCCGGGCCGAGGGCGGGGTCTACGAGCTCGTCCCCGACCGGGAGGAGGCCATCCTCAAGGCCATCCTCGAGGCCCGCCCCGGGGACACGGTCCTGCTCGCCGGCAAGGGGCACGAGGCCACCTTGGAGCGGGGCCAGGTGGCCCTGCCCTGGAACGAGCGGGAGGCCGCCCTCAAAGCCCTCCGGGCGCGGGGGCTTCCCTGACCAGCATCCCCTCGAGGAGGAGCCTGAGGTTCTTCTCCAGCTCCTCGGCCAGGTCCCGCCCCGGGGTGTAGGCGGCCCAGCGCAGGGCGGAGAGGAAGTAGAGGTCGGCCAAGGTGCGGCCCATGCGCTCCAGGGAGAAGTCCTGGCGCAGCACCCCCTGCTCCCTAAGGGGCTTCAGGATCTCGGCGATCAGGTCCCCCAGGGGCAAGGCCTCAAAGGCCGCCCGGGCCCGCACGGGGTCGGGGTTGAGGAGCTCGTAGAACATGGGCAGGAGGAGGTCCTTCTCCCGCGCCGTCCCCTCGGCCAGGACGCGGAAGAGGTGGCGCAGGACCTCCACGGGCTCCCTGCCCTGGGCGAGGAGGCGCCGCACCTCCTCCCGCAGGCCGGCGAGGAGCTGGCTCCCGTAGTCCAGAAGCACCGCCTCCTTGTAGGGGTAGTAGTTGAAGAAGGTGCCCCGGGAGACGTGGGCCGCCTTGGCGATCTCCGTGGCCGTGGTCTCCTGGAAGCCCCGGTTGCGGAAAAGCTCCATGGCGGCGCGGAAGATCCGCTCCCGCCGCCTTTTTTTCTGGTACTCGCGCACGGCCATGGCACCTAGTCTACAAGGAGAATTGGCCGCCCCATCCAGGCCCCCAGGGCCTCGAGGAGGTAAAGCCCCCCCCGGGTCGTGTAGACCCGCCCTTCCCGGTGCCAGGGGGAGGCCACCACCCGGTGGCCCCGGGCCTCGAGGCCAAGCCCGGAAGGGGCCGCCACCGCCTCGGGAAGCCTGCCCGCCTCCTCCAGAAAGAGGTGGGCGTTGAAGCCCACGAAGACGGCCTCCAAGCCCTCCCAGACCTCCTCCAGGAAGGCCAGGTAGGCGGGGTCCCGGGCCCTCTCCCTAGGCCGCCTCGCCCCCGGGATCACCAGGGCCCTAGGCTGTGGGGCCGCGGGGAAGGCGTAGGTGGGGGTCCAGACGGAGCCCGCGAGGGCCAAGGTGCCCTTCCGCCCCTTGGCCACGGTGTAGGCGGGAAGCCCGAGGCGCCTCGCCGCCTCCAAGGCCAAGGCCGCCTCCAGCTCGCTGAACTCCGGGAGCAAAAGGACCGCGAGGGCCTTCTCCATTCACGGAAGCCCGGCCTTCGCCGCCCGGTACTCCTCCACCAGGCGGGCCACCACCTCCTTGGCCGAGGGGATCTCCCGGATGAAGGCCACCCCGTGCCCGGCGGAGTAGACCTCCTTCCAGGCCTTCCCCCCGCCCTGACGGAACCGCTCCAGGGACTCCCTGAGGAAGTTGGCGGGCACCCCGGTGACCTCGGGGGTGTACTCTATGTCCTCCGGCTGGGCGCGCAGGAGGGCCTCCTTGTACTCCAAGGGCGCCCCCGACTCCAGGGTGGCGATGAAGCGGGTGCCGATGTAGACCCCGTCCCCCAGGGCCAAGGCCGCGAGGACCTGCCTCCCCGTGGCGATCCCCCCGGCGATGAGGACGGGCACCCCGAGCTCCTCCCTAAGCCAAGGCCCGAGGACGAAGGGGCTCACCCTCCCGGCGTGCCCCCCGGCCCCGCAGGCCACGGCCACCAGGGCGTCCGCCCCGGCCTCCACCGCCTTCCTCCCGTGCCTCAGGCCCACCACGTCGCACCAGACCACGCCGCCGTAGGCCTTGACCCGCTCCACCACCCGGGTGGGGTCCCCCAGGGAGGTGACCACGAGGGGAACCCGGCGCTCCACCACCGCCTCCAGGTCCTCCTCGAGGCGGGGGTTGCCCTTCAGGATGAGGTTCACCCCGAAGGGCACCCCTTCAGGGAAGCTCTCCAGGAACTCCCGGAAGGCCTGGTGGGTGCGGAAGTTGAGGCTGGGGATCACCCCGATCCCCCCGGCCTCGGCCACCGCCTGGAGGAGGGGCGCGTTGGACACCAGGAACATGGGCGCGGCCACGATGGGGTAGCGGATGCCCAGCATGCGGGTGATGGCGGTCTCCATGGGGGAATTTTACCAGGTCCAAAAGGCCCTTCAAGGAGCTTTCCCAAAGGGCTTGCCCTCGTTTCTCAGGGCCTCGGGGCCGTGACCACGAGGAGCAGGGCGGGGCTTGCCGACTCGTTCCGCACCCCGTGGGGGGCGCCCGCCGGGGCGAAGGCGGCCATGCCGGGGGCAAGGAGGGCCTCCTCCTCCCCCACCCGCACCACCACCTCCCCTTCCAGGGCGTAGTAGACCTTGTCCGAGCCCTCGTGGACGTGCACCTTCTGGGCCTGGCCCGGAAGGAGGGCGTAGAGGTCGTAGAGCATCCGCTCCGACTGGAAGACGGGGATCTTGGCCATCTTCTCCGGGTTGTAGCGGGCGAGGCGCTTCAGGTCCTTGATCTCCATGCCCGAAGTCTACTTGACGGGGGCCCGGAAGAGGGCTAGACTAACCTTTGCGCGCCGGGGAGTAGCGCAGCCTGGTAGCGCACACGCTTGGGGTGCGTGGGGTCGTCGGTTCAAATCCGGCCTCCCCGACCAGCGCGAAGGGCCCGCCCAAAAGGGCGGGCCTTCTGTTACCCTTTAGGCGTGCGCCTCCTCCTTCTCCTCGCCCTCCTCCCCGCCTGCGCCGGACAGGGGGCCGACCCCGTCCTCGAGGCCCTGAACCGGATCCGGGCCGAGGGGCGCACCTGCGGGGGCGTCTACCACCCCGCGGCCCCTCCCCTGGCCTGGGACGCCAGGCTCACGGCCGCGGCCAGGGCCCACACGGAGGACATGGCCGCCCACGGCTTCCTGGGGCACGTGGGCACGGACGGCTCCACCGTCCGGGAGCGGGTGGAGCGGGAAGGGTACCTCTGGTCCGCCCTGGGCGAGAACGTGGCCTACGGCCCCGCCCAGGCGGAGGCGGCCCTCCGCGCCTGGGCGGAAAGCCCCGGCCACTGCGCCAACCTCATGGACCCCCGCTTCGTCCACGCGGGGCTCTGGGGGCGGGAAGGGTACTGGACCCTCGTCCTGGGGCGCCCAAGGCCGTAAGCCTCGCCGGGCAGGCCCCGTCCATACCCCCGCTTGCGCCGGCATGGGGTGGCCTTAGCCCAGCAGGGCGAGGCGGAGGGCCTTCAGGTTCTCCGCCACGGGTTTGTCGTTGAAGAGGGCGCTCCCCGCCACGGCCACGTCCGCCCCCGCCCGCCGGGCTTCGGCCACGGTGTCCCGGTTGATGCCGCCGTCCACCACGATGAGGCAGGCGGGGTTCAACCGGTCCCGCATGGCCTTGAGGCGCCGGAGCCTCTCCGTGGCCGTGGGGAGGTAGCGCTGGCCGCCGAAGCCGGGGTTGACGCTCATGAGGAGGGCCAGGTCCAGATCCGGGAGCAGGGGTTCAAAGGCCTCCAGGGGCGTCCCCGGGTTCACGGCGAGCCCCGCCTTCTTTCCCAGCTCCTTCACCTTCTGCACCGCCCGGTGGGGGTGGTAGGTGGCCTCAAAGTGCACGGTGATGTGGTCCGCCCCGGCTTGGGCGAAGTCCTCGAGGTAGCGCTCCGGCTTTACGATCATGAGGTGAACGTCCAGGGGCAAGGAGGTGACCCGCCTGACCGCCTCCACGAGGAGGGGCCCGAAGGTGAGGTTGGGGACGAAGACCCCGTCCATCACGTCCAGGTGGATCCAGTCCACCCCGGCCGCCTCCGCCTCCCTTATGGCCTCCCCTAGCCTCGCCAGGTCCGCCGTGAGAATGGAGGGCGCGAACCGCACGGGTCCCACTATACCCCGCGCACCAGGCGGTAGGCCCAGGCCAGGGTCAGCACCATGAGGGAGAGGAGGAGAAGCTCCGCCAAAACCGCCTGGAAGCCGGGGTCCTGAAGGGAGAAGGAGAACTTCTGCAACCCCTCGGCGGTGACCACGAGGATCCGCCGCACCCCGGCGATGAGGCCGATGACGAGGAAGGGCTCCACCTGAAGCTGCCCCTCCCGGGCGAAGCGGACGAGGGTGTAGAGGATCTCGGCCATCATCAGGGCGAGGAGCACCCGGTCCAGGAGGAAGACGGCCACCTTGCTCCCCCCGCCCCCCAGGAAAAGCCCCACGCCCTGGACCAGGGCCTCGCCCAAGACGTAGACCGCCCCCAGGACCACGAGGAGCCCGGCGAAGAGGTAGATGGCCGCCTCGGCTTTGCGAAACGCCTCCCCCATGCCCCTAGCCTAAGCCCCTCCCCCGGGGGCCTTCCCCCGGTAAATCCCGCCCTTTTACACCAGGGAGAGGAAGGCCTCCGCCACCCTCTCCGGGGTGAAGCCGAGCCGCTCGTAGACCTCGGGGTAGGGGGCGCTGGCCCCGAAGCGGTCCAGGGCCACCACCTTGTGGGCGTACCGCTCCCACCCCAGGCTGGCCCCCGCCTCCACGGCCACCACCGGAAGCCCCGGGGGCAGGACCTCCTTCCGGTAGGCCTCGGGCTGGGCGGCGAAGAGCTCAAAGGAAGGCAGGCTCACCACCCGGACCCGCACCCCCTTCTCCCGGAGGAGGGCCTGGGCCCTAAGGGCCAGGTGCACCTCGCTCCCCGTGGCCACGAGGACCCCTTGGGGCTCCTCCACGTCCTCCAGGACGTAGCCTCCCCGCAAAAGCCCCCTGGCCTTCTCCGGGGAGAGGAGGGGCACCGCCTGGCGGGTGAGGACGAGGGCGGTGGGGCCTTCCTTACGCCTCAGGGCCACGAGCCAGGCGTAGAAGGTCTCGTAGGCGTCCGCGGGGCGGATCACAAAGAGGTTGGGCATGGCCCTGAGGGACATGAGGTGCTCCACGGGCTGGTGGGTGGGGCCGTCCTCGCCCAGGGCAATGGAGTCGTGGGTGAAGACGAAGACCGTGGGAACCCCCATGAGGGCGGCGAGGCGGATGGCGGGGCGCATGTAGTCGGAGAAGACGAGGAAGGTCCCGCCGTAGGCCCGATACCCCCCGTGGAGGTTGAGGCCGTTCAGGATGGCCCCCATGGCGTGCTCCCGCACCCCGAAGTGGAGATAGCGGCCCAAAGGGTTCGCCCGGGAGAAGTCCTCCATCCCCTCGGCCTTGGTGTTGTTGGAGGGGGTGAGGTCGGCGCTTCCCCCAAGGAGCTCGGGGAGGCGGGGGGCGAGGAGGTTCAGGGCCCGGCCGCTCGCCGCCCGGGTGGCGATGGGCTTGTCAAAGGATGGGGGCTCTTCGGGCAAGGGCGGAAGCTCCCCTCGCAGGCGCCGCATGAGCTCCTGGTGGAGGTCCGGGTACGCCCGGGCGTAGGCCTCGAGGGCCTTTTCCCAGGCCTCCTGCCAGGCCCGCCCCTTCTCCCGCATGTCCATGTGGCGGTAGACCTCCTCGGGCACCACGAAGGGCGGGTAGGGCCAGCCCAGGTTCCTCCGGGTGGCCTCCACCGCCTCCGGGCCCAAGGGCTCCCCGTGGGCCTTGGCGGAGTCCTGCTTGGGGGAGCCGAAGCCGATGTGGCTCCGCACGGCGATGAGGGTGGGGCGCTCGTCCAGCTTGGCGAGCTTGATGGCCTTGCGGAGGGCCTCGAGGTCGTTCACGTCCTCCACCCTAAGGGTCTGCCAGCCGTAGGCCCGGTAACGGGCGAGCACGTCCTCGGTGAAGGCGAGGTCCGTGGGGCCGTCAATGGAGATGCGGTTGTCGTCCCAGAAGACGATGAGCTTGGAGAGGCCCCAGTGCCCCGCCAAGGAGGCGGCCTCCCCGGAGACCCCCTCCATCAGGTCCCCGTCCGAGGCGAGGACGTAGGTGTAGTGGTCCACCACCACGTGCCCCGGGCGGTTGAACTCGGCGGCGAGCTTCCTTTCCGCCAGGGCAAGCCCCACGGCGGTGGAGATCCCCTGCCCCAAGGGCCCCGTGGTCACCTCCACCCCCGGGGTGTGGCCGCGCTCGGGGTGGCCCGGGGTCTTGGACCCCCACTGGCGGAAGCTTTTCAGCTCCTCCAGGGGAAGGTCGTAGCCCGTGAGGTGGAGGACGGCGTAGAGGAGCATGGACCCGTGTCCGGCCGAGAGGACGAACCGGTCCCGGTCGGGCCAGTCGGGGTCTAAGGGGTTGTGGCGCATGACCTCCCGGAAGAGGAGGTAGGCCAGGGGCGCCATGCCCATGGGCATCCCGGGGTGGCCGCTTCGCGCCTTCTCCACCGCGTCAATGGCCAGGAAGCGGATGGCGTTCACCGAAAGGGTCTCTAGGTCCCGCGTCTCCTTCATCCTTCCTCCTGGCGGGGAACCCCCTCCGCCAGTGAAACTATACCCCGGCGGGCCGGGCTTGCCTCCCTTGGAGGAAGGGTGTACAATCCCTCCCTGTGGGCGCCCGTAGCTCAGCAGGATAGAGCGGGGGCTTCCTAAGCCCTAGGCCGGGGGTTCGAATCCCTCCGGGCGCACCAAGGCCCCGCCCCTTCGGGAGGCGGGGCTTTTCTTCGCCCTGGCCCGGGCGAAGAACCCACGGGAAAGGGGTACCTACGCCCTGGCCGGGCGCCTCGTGCGGGAAGGGATCTCCAAGAGGCCCTCCACCCTCCTGGCGGGCTCCAGCCGGAGGCCGGCCACCTCCGGCCGGGCCTCGGGGCGGAGGTCCACGTACAGGCCCCCTTCGGCCTCAGCGATCTTGCCCACCTCGAGGCCCTGCCCCTTCAAGAGGGCCACGAGCCGGGGCAGGGAGAGCCTCGGCCCCGTGGCCTTGTAGGTGCGCCACCCCTCCTCCCCGGTGAGGAGGCTCTTCTCCTTGGGCGCCCCGCCCAGGAGGAGGGCGAGGAGGGCGGCCACCACCTCCACCCGCCCCTCGCTGAAGAGGCGGCCCGCAAAGTCCAGGTGGAGCCGGTAGTCCTTCTCCGGCACCCGGGCGAGGCGGGCCAAAAGGTGGCGCCACTTGGCCTCGAGGACCTCCTCCGGGGTAGGGGGGTTCACCCGCTTGAAGCGGCGCCCCACCGCCCGCTCCAAGGCCTCCACGTCCCGGCGCTCCCTGGGCCCGTAGAGGAGGACGACCCGCCCTCCCCGGCCCGCCCGGCCCGTGCGGCCCGAGCGGTGCTGGTAGGCCTCCGCCCGGTCGGGCAGGCGGTAGTGCACCACCAGGTCCACCTGGGGGATGTCCAGGCCGCGGGCGGCCACGTCCGTGGCCACCAGGACCCGCACCTCCCCTTGGCGGAAGGCCCCCAGGACCCGTTCCCGCTCGCCCTGGGAGAGGTCCCCGTGGAGGGCCTGGGCCAGGTGGCCCAAGCGCAAAAGGCCTTGGGCGATCTCCTCCGTCTCCGCCTTGGTCCGGGTGAAGACCATGGCCCGATCGGGGGAGGCCACGTAAAGAAGGTCGGAGAGGACCTCAAGCCGCCCCCGCACCGGGGCCGGGACCGCTTCCTCCTCGTAGGTGACGGGCTCGTCCTTGATGACGTTGATGAGGACGGGGTTTTTCATGTAGCGCTCGGCGAGCCTCTTGGCCCAGGAGGGGAGGGTAGCGGAGAAGAGGAGGGTCTGGCGGGAAGGGGGCGTGGCGGAAAGGAGGGCCTCCACCTCCTCCTCAAAGCCCATGGAGAGCATCTCGTCCGCCTCGTCCAAGACGGCGACCTCCACCCGGGAGAGGTCCAAGACCCCCTGCCGCAGGTAGTCCAGGGCCCGCCCCGGGGTGGCCACCACCGCGTCCGCCCCCCGGAGGAGGGCCTCCTTCTGCTTGCCGTACCCGGTGCCCCCGTAGACGGCCACCACCTTCAGGTGGGGGGCCACGGCGGTGAGCTCGGAGGCCACCTGGAGGGCGAGCTCCCGCGTGGGGGTGAGGACGAGGGCCCGGGGCTTCCGCCCCCTCTCCTGGCTTGGCGCAAGCCTTTCGGCGATGGGGAGGGCGAAGGCCAGGGTCTTGCCGGTGCCGGTGCGGGCCTGGCCGATGAGGTCCTTGCCCTCCAGGGCCAAGGGGAGCGCCGCCGCCTGGATGGGGGTGGGGGTGGTGAGGCCGCGCCCGTGGAGGGCTTCCAGGATTTCTGGCTTCAGGGGAAAGTCTTTAAACTCCATGCTCTGCCTTTCCGGGCCCACCTGCGCCCGAAAAGGGGGGTAGCGCCCGTAAACCTTACTAGCTTAGTGAACTAGGGCACGAAAGTCAAGGGGATGACCTCCACCTCCTCCCCCTCCCGGGCGTCCCGGTCCGGGGGAAGGACCACCAGGGCGTTGCCGAAGGCCATGGAGCGGAGGACCCCACTACTCTGGTTCCCCGTGCTCCGCACCGTCTTTTCGGCCACGGAGAGCACCCCCCGGCGGAAGACCTTCTTCCCCTTGGCCCCCTTGAAGGGGGTGAGGGCCCGGGCCTCGAGGCGGCCGTAGGGGGGCTCAGTGCGCTGGAGGAGCTTGTAGAGGAAGGGCCTTCCGTAAAGGAAGAAGGTCACCATGCTGGAGACCGGGTTCCCGGGAAGGCCGAGAACGGGAAGCCCCCCTAGCCTGGCGAAGAGGAGGGGTCCCCCGGGCTGCTGCCGCACCTTCCAGAAGACCACCTCCCCGTGGCGCTCCAAGACCTTGCGCACCACGTCGTACTCCCCCATGGACACGCCCCCCGAGGTGAGGAGGAGGTCCAAGGGCCCCGCGCCCTCAAGCCTCTCCAGCACCGCTTCGGGCTGGTCCGGCACCTTGCCCAGGAGGACGGGCTCCCCGCCCGCCTCGAGGACCAGGCCCAGGAGGCTGTAGGCGTTGGAGTTGTACACCCCGCCAAAGGGCAGGGGCTCCCCCGGCTCCACCACCTCGTCCCCCGTGGAGAGGATCCCCACCCGGGGCTTCCGGAAGACCTTTAGGCGGGGGTGGCCCATGGCCGCCGCCAGGCCGAGCCTCCCCGGGGTGAGGAGGTCCCCCCGCCTTAAGTACACCTCCCCCCGCCGGAGGTCGTCCCCCTTGGGGCGGATGTCCTTGGGGCTTGCCGGAGCGAAGAGGAGGACCTCGTCCCCTTCCCGCCTCGTGTCCTCCACGCGCACCACCGCGTCCGCCCCCTTGGGGATGGGGGCCCCGGTGTAGACGGCCACGGCCTCGCCCCGCCCCACCTCGCCGGGGAAGGGCCTGCCCGCGGGGGCCTCGCCGACGACCCTGAGGCGCACCGGGGCCTCGGGGGAGGCCCCCAGGGTGTCCTCCGCCCGGCAGGCGTAGCCGTCTATGGCGGTGTCGTCCTGGTCGGGATGGTCCACCAGGGAGGCCAGGTCCTCGGCCAGGACGCGGCCAAAGGCCTCCTTTAGGGGGAGCTCCTCCACGGCTAGCTCCCCCTGGGCCGCCTCGAGGACCGCCTCCAGGGCTTCCTCCACGGAGAGGTTCGTCCGCATCGGACCTCAGTCTACCCGCTCAAGCCCCCGGAAGGCCCAGGGCCAGAGCAGGATGCCCAGGGCGTAGAGGGCCAGGGTCCCCCCGAAGAGGAGGTCAAAGGCCTTGAGGCCCAGGGCCTCCTGCACCGCCCCGGAGAGGGCGCTTCCCAGGGCGAAGAGGAGGCTCCAGAGGGCGCTTTCCAGGAGGAAGAAGCCGGGGCGCTCCTCCTCGGTCAGGTAGTCCATGACCAAGGCGGCGTAGACGGGCCCGGCGGCGTTCATCAGGGCCCCCCGGATGAGGAGGGCGAGGGTGACCAGGGGAAGCCATGGGGCCCAGGCCAAGGCGGCGAGGAAGGGCAGGGAGAGGGCCTGGACGAAGACGATGGCCCCAAGCCGCCCGAGCCTCCCGGCGAGGAAGGGCTGGAGGAGCATGGCCGCCCCCGTGGCCAGGGAGGAGAGGGCGAAGAGGAGGCCCGTGGTCCCGTAGGAGAGGCCGAACTTCTCCTTGAGGAAGAGGTTCAGGAAGGGGATGACGAGCCCCGCCCCGAAGCCGATGACCACCTGGGGCAAAAGGAGGCGGAGCCAAGCCCTAAACCGGCCGCGGAAGCGGAAGGGCTTCCCCTCCCCGCCCCCCCGGGGAAGCCCCCGGACCAAGGGGTAGGCGAGGGCGAAGAAGGGGAGGGCGAAAAGGAGGACCCACCGCGCCCCAAGGAGGTCCGAGAGGTAGCCCGCAAGCAGGGTGGAGAAGAAGCCGCTTGCCGTGGTGAGGGCGGCCTGGAGGCTGAAGAAGGCCACCCGCCTTTCCTCGGGGACGAGGCGGGCGAGGAGGGGAGCCGCCGCCCCCTGGACCAAGGCCCCCGCCAGGCCGTAGAGGGCGAGGCCGGGGAAGACGAAAAGCCCAAGGCCCAAAAGGACCCCTCCGCCCACGCCGAGGAGGAAGGCGAGCTCCAGGCTCCGCACATACCCCACCCGGGGGATGAGCCGGGCGAGGGGCCAGGCGAAGGCCACCCCGGAGAGGAGGACCACCGCCTGGGCCAGGCCGATGGCCTGGCGGGAAAAGCCCAAGGCCTCGAGGTGGAAGTTGAGGAAGAAGTAGACGAGGTTGGCCCCGAAGGACCAGAGAAAGCCGGCGAGGAGGAAGCGGTAGACGGGCGCGCGCACGAAGGCCTCCTCCGAGATCAGGCCTCGCGGCTCGGGCAGTAGGGCGCAAGGACGCAGGCCCGGCAGCGGGGCCTCCTTGCGGTGCAGACGTAGCGGCCGTGGAGGACGAGGGCGTGGTGGACGAAGACCCAGTCCTCCTTGGGGAAGAGGGCCTCGAGGTCCTTCCCGATCCTCTCCGGGGCCTTGGCCTCGGAGAAGCAGAGCCTCCTGGCGAGGCGGGCCACGTGGGTGTCCACGGCGATCCCCGGCACCCCAAAGGCCGCCCCCAGCACCACGGTGGCCGTCTTCCAGCCCACCCCGGGAAGGCGCATGAGGGCCTCCTTCTCCTTGGGCACCTCTCCCCCGTACTCCTCCACGAGCCTCCTCGCCAGGGCCACGAGGTTCTTCGCCTTGGTGCGGTAAAGCCCGATGCGGCGGATGTAGGGCTCCACCTCCTCGGGGGTGGCCTCCGCCAGGGCCTTGGCGTCGGGAAAGCGGGCGAAGAGGGCCGGGGTGGCCTCGTTCACGCTTTTATCGGTGGCCTGGGCGGAGAGGACCGTGGCCACGAGGAGCTGGAAGGGGTTCTCGTGCCTAAGCTCCGTGCGGGCCCCGGGGTAGGCGGCCTTGAGGGCCTTTAAGACCTCCCGGGCCCGGGCCTTCTTCTCCTTTGGCCCTTCCTTAGGGCACGCCACGCCCCCCACTCTACAATGAGGGGGTGGAAAGGCCCAAGCTCGGCCTCATCGTCCGGGAACCCTACGCCAGCCTCATCGTGGACGGGAGGAAGGTCTGGGAGATCCGCAGGCGCAAAACCCGCCACCGGGGGCCCTTGGGCATCGTGAGCGGGGGGAGGCTCATCGGCCAGGCGGACCTCGTGGGGGTGGAGGGGCCTTTCAGCGTGGAGGAGCTCCTCGCCCACCAGGAGAAGCACCTGGCGGAGGAGGCCTTCCTCCGGGCCTACGCCAAGGACGAGCCCCTCTACGCCTGGGTCCTGGAAAACGCCTTCCGCTACGAGAAGCCCCTCCACGTGCCCAGGCGCCCGGGCCGGGTCATGTTCGTGGACCTCTCCGAGGTACGGTGGTAAGCCCCCCGTAGCCCACGTAGACGAGGAGGTCGGGGTCCAGGGCGGCCACCACCTCGGGCCGGTGGGTGGCGGCCACCAGGGTGACCCCCGCCTCCCGGCAGAGCTTCCCCAGGCCCAGGGCCACCCGCCGCGCCGTGGGCACGTCCAGGTGGGCGGCGAACTCGTCTATGAGGAGGAGGTCGGGCCTTTCCGCGAGGAGGAGGGCCAAGCGGAAGCGCTCCCTCTGCCCGGTGGAAAGCTCATGGGGCCTTGCCCGGTAAAGCACGGCGTCGGAGAGGCCCACCCGGTTCAGCACCTCTATGGCCGCCCCCACGTCCTTTAGCCTCCGGTAAACGGCCTCGAGGATGGGGTCCTCCCCCAGGTCCACCTCCCTCTCCCCCGGGATGTAGGCCACCCGCCTCCCCGGGGGCACCGCCACCTCCCCGGCATCCGGCGCCTCGCCAAGGAGCAGCCTTAGGAGGGTGGTCTTCCCCGCCCCGCTCGCCCCCGCCAGGACCACGAGGCTTCCCGGGGGGATCTCCAGGCTCGCCCCCCGGAGCACCGCCCGCTCCACCACCCGGGCCTTCACCCCGAAGGCGAGGAGGGCCTCCTGAACCTCCCGGGAAAGGCCCTCTAGGTCCAGGTGGCTCCGGTAGGCCTTGTGGACGCCCCTCAGGCGGATCGGGCCAGGAAGCCCCGGGACCCGCCCGAACCGGGGCTTATAGAGCCTTCCCCCGTGGGCCTTGGCGTAGGGGTCCTCCCGGAGGAAGCGCTCCAGGTGGGCCTCGGCCTCCTCCGTGAGGGGGTAGAAGAGGACGGGCCTTCCCGAGGCGGTGTCAAAGAGGTAGCGGAACCCCACCTTCTCAAAGAAGGGGTGGTAGCGGGCCATCTGGGCGATGGTGTAGACGAGGTGCTTCTCCCGCCTGGCTTCAGGCGCCCCCCGCTCCTTCGCCCACTCCAGGGCCACCCGCACGAGAAGGGCCCCAAACCCCTCGGAGCGGTAGTCGGGGTGGACCACCACCCGGGCGATGCGGGCGGCAGCGGTGTTCACCCGGTCCAGGGCCCTCTGCCAGTCCGCCCCGCCCTCGTAAGTGGGGTGGAACCAGTCCCGGGGGAAGATCCTTTCCCGGATGTCCCGCTCCACGCCCTCGGGGGTCCTTCGGTGCATCCGGGGGATAGGGGGGTCTAGGCGGAGGTAGCCCAGGATCCTGGGCTCAAAGGGGAGGCGCTCCGCAAGCTCCAGCACCAGAAAGCGGCTCGCCGGGGTGGAGCCCCGGATCTCTTTAAGCCTCGCCTCCCCGCCGCAGTCGCAGAGGGGCCTGGCGTTGGCGGGGAGGGTCTTCTGGCACTGGGTGCAGACCCAGAGGGCCACCACCTCCTTCTCCGAGGCGTAGTGGAACTGCTCCAGCTCGGCGATGGCCTCGTAATCCCCCTCGTAGGTGGCCTCCCGCACCTTCAGGCGGTAGCGGTAGGCCTCGCCCCCAAAGGGGCTTTCCCGCACGTGCTCCAGGGTCTTGGCGAAGGGGGGCCAGAGGGGGAAGGCGGCCTCGAGGGCGTACTCGTCAAAGCCGAGGACGGGCTTCTTGAACTCGGTGCGAAGCCTCACCCTATCCCCGGGCCTCAGCCACTTGGCCACGTCCCCGGTCATGCGCAAGGTCACGCCCCCCTCCAGGAGGACCTCCCCGTACCAGCGCCAGTAGATCCTCCGCCCCAAGACGCGCATCGTGCCCCCATGGTACCCCATAAGGCGCGGGGCGCCCCTCGAGGGGCGCCCCGGAAGCGCCCTTCCCCCTCAGTACGCCTTGGCGAAGACCACCCGCTTGCCGTAGGCGGAGGGCCTGCCGCAACGGACGCAGAAGCCTTCTTCGGGCTCGGCCTCAAAGGGGACGCACCGGGTGGTGGCGGTGGTCTCCTCTTGGATGAGCCGCTCGCAGGCCTTGTCCCCGCAGTGGAAGGCCAGGGCGAACCCCTCCTGCACCGCCTCCTTGAAGGCCTCGTAGGTGTCCACCTTGCGGGTGTGGTCCTCCCGGAAGGCGAGGGCCCTCCGGTAGAGCTCCTCGTGGAAGGCGTCAAGCTTCCCGGGCAGCGCCTCGGGGAGGGCGGCGAGGGGCAGGGTCTCCTTGCCCCCGAGGCGGCTCGCCAAGACCGCCTGGCCCCCTTCCAGGTCCTTGGGCCCGAGCTCCACGCGGAAGGGCACCCCCTTGAGCTCCCACTCGTGGAACTTGTACCCCGGGGTGTGCTGGTCCCGGTCGTCCAGGTGGACCCGAAGGCCTTGAGCAAGAAGAGCCTGGCGGAGACCTTGGGCGGCCTCGAGGACCCGCTCGCGGCTTTCGTCCTTGTAGATGGGGACGATGACCACCTGGATGGGGGCGAGGCGGGGCGGGAGGACGAGGCCCCTATCGTCCCCGTGGGTCATGATGATGGCCCCGATGAAGCGCCAGGAGAGGCCCCAGCTCGTGGTGTGGACGTACTTCACCTGGAGGTCCCTGTCCTGGAACTTGATGTCAAAGGCGCGGGCGAAGTTCTCCCCCAGGTAGTGGCTGGTGCCCGCCTGGAGGGCCTTGCCGTCTTTCATCAGGGCCTCAATGGTGGTGGTGTAGACGGCCCCGGCGAACTTCTCCTTCTCGGTCTTCAGGCCCTCAATCACGGGGATGGCGGCGTACTCCCGGGCGAGGCGGGCGTAGATGGAGAGCATCCTCCGCACCTCCTCCTCCGCCTCCTCCCGGGTGGCGTGGGCGGTGTGCCCCTCCTGCCACAGAAACTCGCTCGTGCGAAGGAAAGGCCGCGTGCGCATCTCCCAGCGCACCACGTTGCCCCACTGGTTCAAGAGCTGGGGCAGGTCGCGCCAGCTCCTGATCCACTTGGACCACATGTAGCCGATGACCGTCTCCGAGGTGGGGCGGACCGCCAGGGGCTCCTCCAGCTCCTCGCCCCCCGCGTGGGTGACCACGGCGAGCTCGGGGGAGAACCCCTCCACGTGCTCCGCCTCCTTCCTGAGAAAGCTCATGGGGATGAAGAGGGGGAAGTAGGCGTTCTGGTGGCCGGTCTCCTTGAACATGCGGTCCAGAACCTGCTGGATGTTCTCCCAGATGGCGTACCCGTAGGGGCGGACCACGATGGTGCCCCGCACGGGCCCGTAGTCGGCGAGCTCGGCCTTTTGGATGACCTCGAGGTACCACTCGCTGAAGTCCTGGCTCTGGGGGGTTAGGCCCTTCTCCTTCGCCATACCCGCCCATCTTACCCCAGTAAAATGGCCCCATGGACCTCTTCCCCGTCCTCAAGGAACTCGCCCAGAAGACCCCGAGCAAGATCCTCCTCATCGTCTTGGACGGCGTGGGGGGGCTTCCCTTGGAGCCTGGGGGCCCCACGGAGCTCGAGGCCGCCAAGACGCCCAACCTGGACCGCCTGGCGGAGGAGAGCGCCTTAGGCCTCCTCACCCCCGTCTACCCCGGCCTCGCCCCGGGCTCCGGCCCAGGCCACCTCGCCCTCTTCGGCTACGACCCCTTCCGCTACGTGGTGGGCCGGGGGGCTTTGAGCGCCTTGGGCCTCGGGGCCGACTTCCGGGAGGGGGACGTGGCCTTAAGGGGGAACTTCGCCACCTTAGACCCTGAGGGCAAGGTGGTGGACCGCAGGGCGGGAAGGCCCCCCACGGAGGAGAACCAGAGGGTCATCGCCAAACTCAAGGAAGCCATCCCCCGCATAGAGGACGTGGAGGTCCTCTTCTACACGGAAAGCGAGCACCGCTTCCTGGTGATCCTCCGGGGGGAGGGGCTGGAGGACAAGGTGACGGACACCGACCCCCAGAAGACGGGCCTGCCCCCCCTAAAGGCCAAGGCCCTGGACGAGGCCTCGGAGAGGACGGCCAGGCTCGTCAACCTGCTTTCGGAGAGGATCCGGGAGGTCCTCAAGGACGAGCCCCGCATGAACGGGGCCCTCTTCCGGGGGGCCTCCAAGAAGCCAAGCTTCCCCCGGATGCAGGAGGTCTACAAGCTCACCCCCGCCGCCATCGCCAGCTACCCCATGTACAAGGGCCTGGCCAGCCTGGTGGGCATGGAGGTCCTTCCCGTGGAGGGGGAGGGGGACGCCCTGGAGGGGAAGCTCAAGGCCCTAAAGGAGAACTGGGGGCGGTACGACTTCTTCTACTTCCACGTGAAGAAGACGGACGCCATGGGGGAGGACGGGAACTTCCACGGAAAGGTGGAGAAGGTGGAGCTCTTTGACGCCCTCCTCCCCGAGATCCTGGCCCTAGGCCCGGACGTCCTCGCCATCACGGGAGACCACTCCACCCCCGCCCTCCTCAAGGCCCACTCCTGGCACCCCGTCCCCCTCCTCCTGAAGGCCCCCTACCTGCGGGCGGACGAGGCGAGGCGCTTCACGGAGAGGGAGGCCCAAAGGGGAAGCCTCGGCCACCTCCGGGGGGTGGAGCTCATGCCCCTCCTCCTCGCCCACGCGGGGAAGCTCTTGAAGTACGGGGCCTAAAATGGGGAGATGATCCGCCACCGCCTGAGCCTCGAGGAGTTCCAGGCCCTCCTGGAGAAGGCCCCAGAGGGGCTTCGCCTGGAGCTCTTGGACGGCGAGGTCTACGAGATGGCCCCCATCGGCAGCGGACACGCCAGCCTGGTGACCTACCTGGCCAAACAACTGGAAAGGCTTTACGGGGACCGGGCCCTGGTCTACGTGCAAAACCCCCTTCGTCTTTCCCCCCACTCCCTGCCCCAACCGGACCTCGCCCTGCTCCGGCCGCGGGAGGATTTTTACCGGGAAAGGCTCCCCGAAGCCGGGGACACCCTCTTGGTGGTGGAGGTCAGCTTCTCCCCCCGGGAAATGGACCTTAAGAAGCTCGCCCTCTACGCCCAAGGAGGCGTCCCCGAGGTGTGGCTCGTGGAGGAAGGGGGAAGCCTGGAGGTGTACCGGGAGCCCCGGGGCACCCGTTACCGCCACCGCCTCCTTGTGGAGCCCGGGGAGGAGGTGGCCCCCCTCCTCCTCTCCCATCCCCCTCTCCTCTGGGACCCCCCTAGAGGTACCCCGCCCGCGTGAGCTCCTCCCTGACGGCCTCGAGGACCCTCTCGTAGGCCTGGTCCAGGTCCAGGCCCTTCAGGGTGGCCCCGGCGGCGGGGACGTGCCCGCCGCCCCCGAGCTTCAGGGCGATGTTCTGGGCCGAGACCCCGCCCCGGGAGCGGATGGAGACCTTCACCCCCTCCTCCCGCTTGCGGAGGAAGACCGAAACCACGCTCCCCTCCACGTAGCGGATGAGGCCCACGAAGTCGTCGGAGTCTTCCTCGGCCCCCGCGTCCTCGGGCAGGTGGGCGGTAACGAGAAGCCCGCCAAAGTGGAAGGCCACCGTGGAGAGCACCTGGCCCATGAGGCGGAAGTAGGAAGGGGGGCGGAACTGGAGGCGGTCGGTGAGCTCGGCGAGCTTCACCCCGTAGCCCAAAAGCTCCGCCGCCACCCGAAGCACCTCGGGGGTGGTGTTGGCGAAGCGGAAGTTGCCGGTGTCCGTGAGGATGCCCGTGAGGACGGGGGTGGCGATCTCCGCCGTCCACTCCACGCCCAAGAGGTCAATGAGGTCCTTCACCATCTGGGCCGTGGCCGCCTTGGAGGGGTCCACCACGTGGAGGTGGCCGAAGCGGGGGTTGGTGCCGTGGTGGTCTATGTTGATGACGAAGCCCTCCACGGGAACCCCCACGACCCTCGAGGGCTCGGCGCTGTCCAGGGCCACCAGGGTGGCCCCGGGAGGAAGCTTCTCCACGGGGTCGGAGTACTCCTCCTCCTTTGGGAGGAAGCGGAGGAACCTCGGCGGATCGGCGACCCAGTAGGCCTCCTTGCCCAGGGCCTTGAGGGCCCGGTAAAGCCCCAGGGAGCTTCCGATGGCGTCCCCGTCCGGGTCCACGTGGGTGGCGATGTAGATGGGGCCCTCCACCGCCTTGAGGACCTCCGCCACGAGCCGCATCTTCTCCCAGTACCTGGGTTCGGGCGCGTTGCCGTCCATGCCGCTAAAAGGCTAGCACAAGCCGGCCCCCCGGACCGGGATAAAAGGCTTTCCCCCCTCGCGGGGAGGGGGGGTCCTTGGTGGGCGATGGTGGACTTGAACCACCGACCTCACGCTTATCAGGCGTGCGCTCTAACCAGCTGAGCTAATCGCCCCCGCACGCACCCGCTAGTTTAGCCAAAAAAGCCCCACCCCGTCAAGAGCCCGCCTCCCTTGTTCCGAAGCCCGGGGGCAGGAAATCGGGGTAGTCGGGGTTCCCCTTGCGGTCGGGAAGCTTGGGAACAAGGTCCGAGGGATGGGGCTCCCCCTTGCGGCAGTAGGGGCAGTCGTGGCGGACCTTGTAGCGCACGGGCCTCGCGGGGATGCCCAGGGCGATGGCGTGGGGGGGGATGTCCTTGGTGACGACGGCCCCCGTGCCCACCATGGCGTCGTCCCCGATGCGCACCCCCGCCAAGACGGTGGCGTGGTAGGTGATGCGGACCCCGCTTCCGATGATGGTCTCCTTCAGGGTGACGTCGGGGGAGGCCAGGACGTGGTGGGTGTGGCTGTAGACGTTGACGTAGTCGGAGAGGGAGGTGCGGTCCCCGATCTTGATGCCGCCGATGTCGTCCAGGAAGACGTAGCGGTGCACCACCACGTCGTCCCCAAGCTCCAGGTTGTAGCCCACGGAGAACTCCACGTTCTGGAAGAACTTGGGGTTTTTCCCCACCCGCTTGAAGATGAATGGGGCGAGGGCCCGCCTTATGGCCACCCCCGAGTGCACCGACTGGCCCAAGGGCGTGAGGTCCAGGACCTTCCAGAACCAGAGGAGGGGCTTGACCCGCCGGAACTTCTCCAGGTCGGTGGCGGCGTAGTACTCGGCCTCAAAGGTGATCCCCTCCGGGTCCAGGCCCATGGCCGCGAGCGGGTTCGCCTCCAGAAGCTCCTCGTAGGGCCTCCCGTAAAGGAGGCGGGCGAGCTCCTCCCGCACCAAGGCGTTCCGGTCCACATTGGGGTCGGAAAGCCTCTCCGTGAGGCTACCCAGATAGCGGTCCAGGGCCTTTTGGTGGAGGGGCGCGATCTCGCGGGGAAGAAGCCAGGGCATAAACCCATGCTACTCCCCAAGGCCCGGGGAAACAGCCTCCTGCCTCACCCTACGGAGGAGCGGTAGCCGAGCTCCCGAAGGGCCTCGGGGTCCTTGCGCCAGTCGGGGTAGACCTTGACCTCGAGGTCCAGGTACACCTTCTTGCCGAGGAGGGCCTCGAGCTGCTTCCTCGTGGCCTGACCGATCTCCTTGATCTTCCGCCCGCCCTCGCCGATGACGATGGCCTTCTGGGAGGGGCGCTCCACGTAGAGGATGGCCTTGATGTAGAGCACGCCGTTCTCCCTTTCCGCCACCTCCTCCACCTTGGTGGCCACGGCGTAGGGCACCTCGTGCCAGAGGCGCTTCATGGCCTCCTCCCGGAGGATCTCCGCCACCCACTCCCCGAAGGTCTGGTCGCTTTTGGCGTAATCCTCCGGGTAGAAGAAGGGGCCTTCCGGCATGAGGGCGAGAAGGTCCGCCTTGAGCTCGGCCACCTGCCTTTCGTCCAGGGCGGAGAGCATCCGCGGCTCGGCCTCGGGCAGAAGCTCGTGGTAGGCCTTCATCGCCTCCTCGGGGTACTTGGCGGCGTCCAGCTTGTTCCCCACGAGGAGGATGGGCACCTTCCCCACGAGGGGCTTGAGCGCCCGCGCCACCAGCTCGTCCTCCGGGGTCGGGGGGTGGCGCAGGTCCACCACCCAGACCACGGCGTTCACGTCGGCGAGGGCCTCGTACACCTCCTGGTCCATGAACTCCCCCAGGGCGTCCATGGGCTTGTGCAGCCCCGGGGTGTCCACGAAGACGATCTGCCGCCTTCCCTCGGTGAGGATCCCGCGGAGGCGCTTGCGGGTGGTCTGGGGGCGGGGGCTTATGGGGGCCACCTTCACCCCGAGGAGGTTGTTGAGCAGGGTGGACTTGCCCACGTTGGGCTTGCCCACGATGGCCACGAATCCGGAATAGGTCTTTTCCGCCATGGTTTCTCCAGGTGATCCCGGCCCTGAGGATTCGCCCGTGGGGGCGGGGGCCGGACCTTCCAAGGCTTCCAGTATACTCCAGGCGTGGACCCCTTGGCCCTCGCCCTCCTCCCGGGCATCGGCCCCAAGCGGCTTTTGGAGGTCCTAAAGGCGGAGGACCCTCTGGGCTTCCTGCGGGAGCGCTTCCCCGAGGCCTGGCGGCACCTCCCCGAGGCCGAGGCCCAGGCGGAAAGGGAAAGGGGGCGCGCCGAGGCCCTAGGGGTGCGCCTCCTGGGCCTCTGGGAGGAGGGCTTCCCCGAGGGGCTGAGGGCGCTTCCCCAGCCGCCCACCCACCTCTACCTGAAGGGGGAGCTTCCCCCGGAAAGGGAGGCGGTGGCCCTCGTGGGCACGCGCCGGGCCTCCCCTTGGGCCCTGGCCTTTGCCAGGAGGCTCGCCCGGGAGCTGGCCGAGGCCGGGCTTTGGGTGGTCTCGGGCCTCGCCCGGGGCATAGACCGGGAGGCCCACCTCGGGGCCCTCGAGGCCGGGGGGCGCACCCTGGGCGTCTTGGGAAGCGCCCTGGACCGGGTCTACCCCCCGGAAAACCGCCCTTTGGCCCAACGGATGGACCTCCTCTCCGAGTTCCCCTTCGGGACCGGCCCTAAGCCCGAGTTCTTTCCCCGGCGAAACCGCCTCATCGCCGGGCTTTGCCGGGCAGTGGTCGTGGTGGAGGCCCCCCTGGACTCCGGGGCCCTCATCACCGCCCGCCACGCCCTGGAGCTCGGCAAGGAGGTGCTGGCCGTGCCCGGAAGGCCCACGGACGAGCGCTCCCTGGGGGCGAACCGCCTCATCCAGGACGGGGCCTACCCGGTGCTCTCCGCCGAGGACGTCCTCTCCTACCTGGGAATGTCCGCAAGGCCCAAGCCCCTCCCGGGCCTCTCCCCGGAGGAGGAAGCCCTTTACGCCCTCCTGCAGGAAAAGAAGGAGGCGCTCCCCGAGGCCCTGGCCATGGCCCTGGGGATCCCCCCGGAGCGGGTGCTCTCCCTCCTCACCCTCTTGGAGCTAAAGGGCCTGGCCCGGGCCCTCCCGGGAGGGCGCTACGGGCCAGGCTAAGGGTTACTTGGCCTTCTCGTAGAGCTTCTTGGCGATCTCGTAGAGCTCGCCCGGGTGGAACTCGGGGGCGAACTCGGCGGCGTCGTGGCCCGCGTCAAAGACGGGACCCCCCGTGGGCGGGCCGTCCACCACCACCACCTCCGTGCCGTCCTCGGGAGAGGCCCCCTTCCAGATGAGCCCGAGGTCCCTGTAGTCCTCGGGGCTGAAGCGGTAGAGGTTCCGGTGGAAGCCGAGGTCCATGTACTTCTTGGCCTCGGGGATCTTGCTGTTGTCAATCTTGGGGATGGGGAGCATCTTGGTCATCTCCACCCCGGTGAGGCTCTCCAGGGCCTTGCCGTAGGCGGCGGCGTGCACCCCGCCCCGCACCAGGAGGTAGCCGATCATCTCCCGGGCCACGGGGTTGTCGGTCATCTCGTAGACCCGGAGCTTGTGGGTCCGGGCCGCCACCTCCAGGAAGAAGTTGTGGAGGAGGTCCAGGATCAGGTTGCCGCTGGTGAAGACGTACTCCCCGTTCCAGTGCTCCCCCATGGCCCCCATGACCAGGCTGTTGGCCCCGCCGGCGATGAAGTGGGCGGCGTTGCGCACGTCCTTGGCGAAGCCCAAGGGGGCGCTTTCCGGGTCCACCCCCTCCTCCAGGTCCTTCCCGGGGTTCTTGGCCAGGAGGCTGTTGATGGTGGCCGCCACCAGCTCAATGTGGCCCAGCTCCTCGGTGGCGATGTTGGCGATGAGGTCGTAGTAGGGCTTCAGGGCCTTCTTCCCCCGGAAGTTGAAGGACTGGTACATGTAGTTCATCAGGGTGGACATCTCCCCGAAGCGCCCGCCCAGAAGGGCCTGGACCGCGGCGGCGGCGTTGGGGTCCTGCTCCTTGGGCATGGGCAACTCAATCTGCAGGCGGTCTATCCTCAGGAACATCTTCTCCCTCCTTTCGCCCTGGGCTTGGCCCCAGGGACGCCCTCACCCTAAAAGGGGGAGTGCCCATAAGTCAAATAGATCTTGCTTGGCGCTAGAATAAGCCAGGATTATGAAGCTGACCCTAGACCAGCTGCGCTACCTCGTGGCCTTGGCCGAGGAAGGAAGCTTCACCCGGGCCGCGGAACGGGTCTACCTCACCCAGCCCGCCCTCTCCGTCCAGATCCGCAAGCTGGAGGAAGCCCTGGGGACAAGGCTCTTTGACCGGAGGAAGGGCACGCTCACGGAGGCGGGCCGGGTGGCGGTGGCCCAGGCCCGGAGGGTCCTCGAGGAAGTGGAAAGGCTCAGGCTTTTGGTGCAGGGGGAAGAGGCCTGCTTCCAAGGCCCCTTCCGGCTCGGGGTCATCCCCACCCTTGCCCCCTACCTCCTTCCCCGGCTCCTTCCGGAGCTGAAGGCGCGTTACCCCCGGCTTTCCCTCTCGGTGCGGGAGGAGCTCACCCCGGGGATCGTACGGGGGTTAGAGGAAGGAAGCCTGGACGCAGGGCTTGTGGGCACGGAGGAGCGGCACCCAGGCCTCGGGGCCGAGCCCCTCTTCGCCGAGGCCTTCTGGGCCTATGTGGCCCCGGGCCACCCCCTCTTTGAGCGGGAGGCGGTCCATCCTCTGGAGATTCCCCTCGAGGACACCTGGGTCCTCGCCGAGGGACACTGCTTCCGGGACCAGGTCCTCTCCGTGTGCCGTCCGAGCCTCGGCGGGCGGTCCGTGGAGTTCCAAAGCGGAGACCTGGAGACCCTCGTCCGCTTGGTGGACGCCGTGGGGGGGCTCACCCTCCTCCCCGAGGTGGCCCTCTGGACCCTCTCTCCGGCCCAAAGGACCCGGTTGCGCCCCCTAAGCCCCCCCGGGGCCGGGCGCACCGTCTACCTCCTTTTCCGGGAGGGAAGCCTCAAGGCTCCCTTGCTCCGGGCCCTGGCCGAGGAAGCGCGGCGAGCCTTCGCCCTGTTGCGCTCCAACGCAAGGGCGCAAGAAAGCGCTATGATGGGGGCGGAGGTTCGCCATGACCAAGGCTGAGGCCAAGGGCGGCGACGTGCAGATCAAGGCCGGGCTCATCTGGATGAACGGGGCCTTTGTCCCCCAGGAGGAGGCCAAGACCAGCGTCCTAAGCCACGCCCTCCACTACGGCACCAGCGTCTTTGAGGGGATAAGGGCCTACGAGACCGCCAAAGGCCCCGCCATCTTCCGGCTCAAGGAGCACGTGAAGCGCTTCTACAACTCCGCCAAGGTGCTCCGCATGGAGATCCCCTTCGCCCCGGAGGAGCTGGAGGAGGCCATCAAGGAGGTGGTGCGGAGAAACGGCTACAGGAGCTGCTACATCCGCCCTCTGGCCTGGATGGGGGCGAAGGCCCTAGGGGTCAATCCCCTCCCCAACAACCCCGCCGAGGTGATGGTGGCCGCCTGGGAATGGGGGGCCTACCTGGGGGAGGAGGCGGTGCGCAAGGGGGCCAGGCTCATCACCAGCTCCTGGGCCCGCTTCCCCGCGAACGTGATGCCCGGCAAGGCCAAGGTGGGCGGCAACTACGTGAACTCGGCCCTCGCCAAGATGGAGGCGGTGGCCGCCGGGGCCGACGAGGCCCTCCTCCTGGACGAGGAGGGGTACGTGGCCGAGGGGAGCGGGGAGAACCTCTTCTTCGTGCGGGACGGGGTGATCTACGCCCTGGAGCACTCGGTGAACCTCGAGGGCATCACCCGGGACTCCGTGATCCGCATCGCCAAGGACTTGGGCTACGAGGTGCAGGTGGTGCGGGCCACCCGGGACCAGCTCTACATGGCCGACGAGGTCTTCATGACCGGGACCGCCGCCGAGGTGACCCCGGTGTCCATGATTGACTGGAGGCCCATCGGGAAGGGCACGGCCGGGCCCGTGGCCTTGAGGCTCCGGGAGGTCTACCTCGAGGCCGTCACCGGGCGGCGGCCGGAGTACGAGGGCTGGCTCACGTACGTGAATGGGCAATAGGCGGTTGCGCAAAAGCGTGGAAAGCTACCAGGCGCGTATCCGCGAGCACCAGGCCAAGATAGAGGAGGAGCTGCGTCGTCCCGAGCCCAGGTGGGAGCTCATCCGCTACTGGGAAAAGGAGATCCGGACCTACCCAGGGCGGGTGGAACGGCTCCTCCGTAGAATGGGAAGGAGGTAGGATGCCCAAGACGGAAGCCCGGAAACGCGTGCGCAAGGAGCGCTTGCGGGAGGTCCTGGAAGTTCTCCTGGACGAGCTGGAGGAGGCCTCCCGGGCCTTTCAGAGCGCTTGGAAAAGGGCCAAGGAGAATCCAGAAGACGAGGAGGCCTGGGGGGAGCTTCAGGTCTGGGTTTCCGTGCTCGGGGTCAAGGCCAAGTCCCTGGAAGAACTCCTGGAGGAGGAGGCCTTCCTCACTTCCTGAGCCAATCCGCAAGCACCTTCTGGTAGAGTTCCGGGTCCAGGCGGGGCCTGTCGTAAAGCCCCGCCTTGAGCCTCTGCCGCTGCGCCTCAAAGAGGATCACGGCGGCGGCCACGGAGACGTTCAGGCTCTGGACCATCCCCAGCATGGGGATCTTGATGGCCCCGTCCGCCAGGGCCAAGGCCTCCTCGGAAACCCCCCACTTCTCCGCCCCGAAGAGGACGGCGGTGGGCTTCGTGTAGTCCACCTCCCGGAAGTCCCGCGCGTCCTCCCTAAGGGCGGTGGCGTAGACGGTGAAGCCCCTTTCCTTCAGGAAGCGGAAGGCCTCGTGGAGGTCGGGGTGGACCCGCAGGTAGACCCACTTGTGGCTGCCCCCGCTCGTCTCGTTGAAGGTGGGCACCCCGCCCGTGGGGTTCACGGCGTGGGCCTCGAGGACCCCCACGGCGTCGCAGGTGCGCAGGATGGCCGAGAGGTTGTGGGGCTTGTGCACGTTCTCCAGGAGGACGGTGAGGTCGGGCTGCCGCCGCCTTAGGACCTCCTCTATCCTTCGCCTCCGCGCCTCCGTACGCTCCCTCATGATCCGGAAAGCTCCCTGAGCCTCTGGATCAAGGGCTTGAGGACCGCCCGCTTGAGCTTGAGGGCCTGCCGGTTCACCACGAGCCTCGCCGTGGAGTGGGCGAGGACCTCCACCTCAACAAGCCCCGCCGCCCTCAGCGTGGCCCCCGTCTGCACCACGTCCACCACGGCGTCGGCCAGGCCGGTGACCGCGGCGAGCTCAATGTTCCCGGAAAGCTCCACCACGTCCGCCGCCCAGCCCCTTTCCTTGAGGAGCCTCGCGGTGAAGTTCGGGTACTTGGTGGCGACGCGGCGGATGGGCCCCGTATCCCCGGGGCGCCTTATGAGGGAGAGCCTGCAGGCCCCAAAGCCCAGGTCCACGGGCTCAAAAAGGTCCCTCCCCGAGTCCAAAAGCACGTCCTTGCCCACCACCCCGATCTCGGCGATCCCCAGGTCCACGTAGATGGGGACGTCCTTGTTGCGAAGCTCCAGAAGGGCCACGCCCCCCTCCTTTCCGTGAAGGAGGGTCCTCTCCCCCTCCACCTCGGGGAGGTCCAAGCCCGCCCGCTTGAGGACCTCGTAGGCCTCCCGGAACATCCGCCCCTTGGGCAGGGCCACGGTGAGGGCGAAGCGCCTCATGCCTCCTCCACGCGGAAAAGCTCCTCCCCCCGGGCGAGGAAGGGGATGCCGCGCCTTCGGGCGTAGGCCACGGGGTCCTCCCCGTGGAAAAGCTCCGTGCGCCGCTCCCGGGCGAAGCGGCGGAGGGCCTTGAGGTCCAGGGCCAAGACCTCCGGGGGCTCCTCCTCCTTGGGAAGCCGCAAGGCCTCGAGGAGCCTCTCCACCCCCAGGGCGAAGCCCGCGGCCTTGGGGAAAAGGGCCCCGTCGTACCGCCCGCCCCCGAGGAGGGGAAGGCCGAACCCCGGGGTGTAGGCCCGGAAGAAGATCCCCGAGTAGTACTCGTAGCGCCGGGCCATGCCCAGGTCCAGGAGGACGGGCCTTCCCAGGAGGTCCAGGGTCCTCTCCAGCTGGGCGAGGGCCTCCTGGGCCTTGGGGGGCAGCGGAAGGCCCCGCGCCTCCTTCAAGACCTCCCGCCCTCCGTAGAGGTCGGGGAGGGCGAGGAGGACCTTCCGCGCCTCCTCGGGGACGGGGCTTTCTGCGAGAAGCCCCTTGAGCTCGGGGAGGTTTTTGCGGTGGATGGCCTGCTGGGCCCGCCTTTGCAGGGCCTCGGGAAGCCCCGAGGCCTTGAGCACCTCCCCCACGAGGCTCGGCAAGCCCACCTCCACCTCCCCCTGGACCCCTAAGGCCTCGAGGGCGGCGAAGGCCAGCTCCAGCACCTCGGCGTCCGCCAAGGGCCCCGTGGCCCCCAAAAGCTCCAGGCCCACCTGGGTGTACTCCCGAAGGCGCCCAAGCTCCGCGTCCGCCTCCCTGAGCCAAAGGGGCCCAGCGTACTGGAAGCGGTGCGCGCCCTCTCCCAGGTGGGCCCGGAGGAGCTTGGCGAGGAGGGTGGTGAACTCGCTCCTTAAGGCCAAGACCTCCCCCGTCTTGTCCACCAGCTTGAAGGCCCTTTCCGCCAGGGGGTGGTCGGGGTCGTAAAGCTCCAGGGCGGGAAGCTCCACGGGCTCGTAGCCGTGGCGCCGGAAGAGGTGCTGGAGCTTCCCCACCACCTCGGCCTTGAGCCGGGCCTCGGGGGGCAAAAGGAAGCGGGTGCCCTCGGGGATCATGGCCTAAACCCGGGGGAGGGTGATCCCCTTCTGCCCCTGGTACTTCCCTTTGCGGTCCCGGTAGGTGACCTCGGGGCGGGGGCCCTCCAGGAAGAGGAGCTGGACGATGCCTTCGCCTGCGTAGACCTTGGCGGGAAGGGGAGTGGTGTTGGAGATCTCCAGGGTGACGTGGCCTTCCCAGCCGGGCTCCAGAGGCGTCACGTTCACCACGATGCCGCACCGGGCGTAGGTGCTCTTGCCCAGGGCGATGGCGATCACGTTGTCGGGCATGCGGATGTACTCCAGGCTCCGGGTGAGGGCGAAGGAGTTTGGGGGGATCACCACCTCCTCCCCCTCGTACTCCACGAAGCTCTTGGGGTCAAAGTTCTTGGGGTCCACCAGGCTGGAGAAGACGTTGGTGAAGATCTTCCACTCGGGGGCGGCCCGGAGGTCGTACCCGAAGGAGGAAAGCCCGTAGCTGATGACCCCCTCCCGCACGAGCCTTTCCTCAAAGGGCTCAATCATGCCCTTTCGCGCCATCTCCCGGATCCACCAGTCCGGCTTCACCATGCCCTCAACTATACCCGCTAGACTGGCCCTATGCGGAAGCTCTGGCCTCTGGCCCTCCTCCTCGCCGCCTGCGGCGCCCAGGACGTGGGAGCGGGCCTGGACCCCCTGCGCCTCACCGCCACGAGCCTCCCCCCCGCCTACCTCGGCGAGCCCTATAGCGCAAGCCTCGCCGCCGAAGGGGGGGTGCGGCCCTACAGCTTCACCCTGGACGGGAAGCTCCCCGAGGGGCTGAGCTTCCAGGGGGGGAGGCTTTTCGGGGTGCCCAAGGAGAAGGGAAGCTTCCCCCTCCTCCTCACCGTGGAGGACGCCGCCAAGAACAGCCGCGCCCAAAGGCTCACCCTCACCGTCTCCGACCCGCCCCCGCCGAGGCTCGCCCTCGTCCTCCCCCCGGCCCAGGTGGAGGGCCCCTTCCTCCTCCTCGCCCGGGTGGAGGGCCGGGAGGCGGTGGGCTTCCAGATGGAGGTGCGCCTCGCCGACCTCGAGCCCGACCTCGCAGGCCTCAAAGCCCTAAGCCCCGCCCACCTCCTGGACTACGACCCGGCCACGCGGCTTTTGCGGCTGGACATGGCCTTCGCCAAGCCCGTGAAGGACCGGGAAGCCTTCCGCTTCCTCCTCACCCCCCAAAAGCCCCTCGTCCCGAGGCTTTCCCCCAAGGTGGTCTTCTACGACAAGGAGGGGAAGCCCCTGGGCCAGCCCCTTCCCCGGGGGAAGCCCTTCGCCGAGCTTTTAAGGCTCGCCCAGGCCTGGGGCCGGGAAGGGAAGGCGCTCAAGGAGGACCTGGACGGGGACGGCAAGGTGGGCGAGGCGGACCTCAGGCTCCTGGCCCAGGGCTACTTCCCCAAGCCCGAAACCCCCTCCCCCGAGGTCCCGGGCGGAGGCGAAGGCCAAGCGTCCGGGGAAGAACAAGCCCCCTAAAGGGCCCGGCGGATGGCCTCGGCGTCCTCCTCGCGGTAGCCGTAGAGGGTGACCTCCAGGGTGTCCGGGGCCTTCTTGATCTCCTCCAGCATCACCCGGGCCACGGCCTCCACGGGAAGCCCCCCCACCCCCGTGCCCAAAAGGGGAAAGGCCACGGTCTTCAAGCCGAGCTCCACCGCCTTCTCCAGGGCGCTTTTCGTGGCCTTGCGCACCGTCTCCAGGCTCGCGGGCTCGTCCCCGAGGACGGCGGCGTGGATCACGTAGCGCACCGGGAGGTTCCCCGCCCCCGTGACCGCCGCCTCCCCCACCCGGATCTTGCCGATGCGGTCGCACTCCTCCTGGATGGAGGGGCCGCCCTTCCTCAGGATCGCCCCCGCCACCCCGGCCCCGAGCTTCAGGTAGTTGTTGGCGGCGTTGACGATGGCGTCCCCTTGGAACTCGGTGATGTCCCCTTGGACCACCCGGATGCGCGCCATGGCTTTATTCTCCCTTACAATGGGCCGTGATGTCACGGGACCTTCTGGGCCTCGAGGGGAAGATCGTCATGGTCACGGGCGCGGGCCGGGGGTTCGGGCGGGCCATCGCCCACGGGTACGGGCGCAACGGGGCCACGGTCATCGCCGTGGACCCCGACGTGGAGCTCGCCACGGGGGTGGCCTCGGAGGTGGAGGCCCTTGGGGCCACGGCCATCCCCATCCGCGGGGACATGAGCGTGGTGTTGGACGTGACCAGCACCTTTGAAAAAGTGGAGGAGCTCTTCGGCCTCCTGGACGGCATCGTCCACGTGACCACCGCCGAGAGCAAGACGCCCTTCGTGGAGCTTTTGGAGGGCGAGTGGTACGACCTCATGAGCCAGGACGTGAAGTCCAGCCTCTACGTCCTCCAGCAGGGGCTGCGCCACCTGGCGGGGGGCGGGTTCGTGACCATCGTCCTGCCGCCCGCAGCCCGAATAGAGCCCCACACCGTCTCCGTGCGCAAGGCGGTGGAGGGCCTCATTGAAGGGGCCACCCGCACCTTCCCCGGGGTGCGGGTGAACGGCGTGGTCCCCTCCCGCGACCCCGTGGGCGACCCCTACGACCTGCCCCTGGTCCGGGCCGCCTTGGGCCTGGGGTCCATGGTCTCCGAGGGGATCCGGGGGGTGGTCCTCGAGGTCCAGCTCCCCGAGCCCCCCTTGGAGTTTGAACCCTACGCCGCCTTGAGGGAGCTGCCATGAAGTGCCCCTACTGCGGCCACCCCGACACCCGGGTGGTGGACTCGAGGCCCTCCGACGAGGGCATGGCCATCCGCAGGCGGCGGGAGTGCCCCTCCTGCGGACGCCGCTTCACCACCTACGAGCGCACCCAGCTTGAGCCCCTCATGGTGGTCAAGCGGGACGGGCGCAAGGAGCCCTTCAACCCCGACAAGCTCCTAAGGGGCCTCCTCCTCGCCTGCGAGAAGCGCCCCGTGAGCGAGGAGGTCCTGCGCCGCTTCGCCTACACCTTTGAGGACCAGGTCTCGGGCCCGGAGATCACCTCGGAGGAGATCGGGCTCAAGGCCCTGGCCTTCCTCAAGGAGCTGGACCACGTGGCCTACATCCGCTTCGCCTCCGTCTACCGCGAGTTTGACTCGGTGGAGCGCTTCATTGAGGAGATCCGCTCCCTCGCAAGCCTTGACAAAAAGGAGGGGGATTGATAGCATGGCTTTTGCTGCGCGGGCGAAAGCCCAAGCAGGGGGATCTTGAAAAGGGGAGAAGGCAGGCCAAGCATCTGAGCTCTACGCCCGTTTAGGGCGTTGATTTGTTGGAGAGTTTGATCCTGGCTCAGGGTGAACGCTGGCGGCGTGCCTAAGACATGCAAGTCGTGCGGGCCGCGGGGTTTTACTCCGTGGTCAGCGGCGGACGGGTGAGTAACGCGTGGGTGACCTACCCGGAAGAGGGGGACAACCCGGGGAAACTCGGGCTAATCCCCCATGTGGACCCGCCCCTTGGGGTGTGTCCAAAGGGCTTTGCCCGCTTCCGGATGGGCCCGCGTCCCATCAGCTAGTTGGTGGGGTAATGGCCCACCAAGGCGACGACGGGTAGCCGGTCTGAGAGGATGGCCGGCCACAGGGGCACTGAGACACGGGCCCCACTCCTACGGGAGGCAGCAGTTAGGAATCTTCCGCAATGGGCGCAAGCCTGACGGAGCGACGCCGCTTGGAGGAAGAAGCCCTTCGGGGTGTAAACTCCTGAACCCGGGACGAAACCCCCGACGAGGGGACTGACGGTACCGGGGTAATAGCGCCGGCCAACTCCGTGCCAGCAGCCGCGGTAATACGGAGGGCGCGAGCGTTACCCGGATTCACTGGGCGTAAAGGGCGTGTAGGCGGCCTGGGGCGTCCCATGTGAAAGACCACGGCTCAACCGTGGGGGAGCGTGGGATACGCTCAGGCTAGACGGTGGGAGAGGGTGGTGGAATTCCCGGAGTAGCGGTGAAATGCGCAGATACCGGGAGGAACGCCGATGGCGAAGGCAGCCACCTGGTCCACCCGTGACGCTGAGGCGCGAAAGCGTGGGGAGCAAACCGGATTAGATACCCGGGTAGTCCACGCCCTAAACGATGCGCGCTAGGTCTCTGGGTCTCCTGGGGGCCGAAGCTAACGCGTTAAGCGCGCCGCCTGGGGAGTACGGCCGCAAGGCTGAAACTCAAAGGAATTGACGGGGGCCCGCACAAGCGGTGGAGCATGTGGTTTAATTCGAAGCAACGCGAAGAACCTTACCAGGCCTTGACATGCTAGGGAACCCGGGTGAAAGCCTGGGGTGCCCCGCGAGGGGAGCCCTAGCACAGGTGCTGCATGGCCGTCGTCAGCTCGTGCCGTGAGGTGTTGGGTTAAGTCCCGCAACGAGCGCAACCCCCGCCGTTAGTTGCCAGCGGTTCGGCCGGGCACTCTAACGGGACTGCCCGCGAAAGCGGGAGGAAGGAGGGGACGACGTCTGGTCAGCATGGCCCTTACGGCCTGGGCGACACACGTGCTACAATGCCCACTACAAAGCGATGCCACCCGGCAACGGGGAGCTAATCGCAAAAAGGTGGGCCCAGTTCGGATTGGGGTCTGCAACCCGACCCCATGAAGCCGGAATCGCTAGTAATCGCGGATCAGCCATGCCGCGGTGAATACGTTCCCGGGCCTTGTACACACCGCCCGTCACGCCATGGGAGCGGGCTCTACCCGAAGTCGCCGGGAGCCTACGGGCAGGCGCCGAGGGTAGGGCCCGTGACTGGGGCGAAGTCGTAACAAGGTAGCTGTACCGGAAGGTGCGGCTGGATCACCTCCTTTCTAAGGAGCTAAC
>Ga0255205_1000014_pt1 | contig 58391 bp, 76 predicted proteins | sample Miss_Cont_RepA_8_2_FD_183023 | JGI IMG/M metagenome (GOLD analysis project Ga0255205, IMG submission 183023) | Freshwater microbial communities from Mississippi River, Louisiana, United States - Miss_Cont_RepA_8d | ecosystem: Environmental > Aquatic > Freshwater > River | place: USA: Louisiana...
TCAGGGCTCAGGGCTCATGGCTCATGGCTCATGGCTCAGGGCTCATGGCTCATGGCTCATGGTTTGCCAGTTCAAAAGCGAAAAGACCGACAGACCGACAGACCGACAGACCGACAGACCGACAGACCGACAGGACGCAATTACAAGCCCGTAGAGCCACAAACGCCAAAACAGGACCCTACCCACTACCCGCCACGCAATCGCGCAGCCTGAGCCCATCTGAGGCCATGCGAGGGGCATCCCCGAGGGTGACCGACCCCCTGAAAACGCAGAAAAATTGGACCTGCGGGGGTCGGTGCGCTCGACTTGCCTCGGAAAAAATGCGACCCTTCAGGCACCCGGGGTGGAGGGGGTCGCCCATCCAATTTTGAAATCGAAACCCCCGGGGTGGACACCCCCGCCCATCCAATTTTCAATTCCAACCGCAGTCATCACGCAGGGAGCCGCACCATGTGCCGATTCGCGCAAGCACCGCTCGTCACCAAACCCGTCCATCCTCCCGACGAGTCTGGGGCCGCGCTATGCCACTGACCGCCGAAGAACTCAACCAGCTCGCATCCAACGTCGAACTGAGCCACGATGGTGGCGCCGTGGCCCTGGCCTGCCTGGTACACCTCGCGCGTTCTCGTCTCAAGGCCAACGGCTCACCGCAGTCAGCAGGTCTCAGACAGCTCCACCTGCTCGGCATGGCCTGCGTCCGGCACTACGCCCAGCAGGTCGGCATCCCCTGGTCTGACGTGCGCAGCGCCATGGACGCGCTGCAGAGGGCTGGAGACACCGCAGGCTACCTGCACCGCCTCCCCGACTGACGACCCGCCTCGGTGGGCCGGTTTCAGCGTTCGCCGAGGCTTTTGGTCCAGCACCGTCACCCACCTAGTGCCGATCAGTGCAGCGGTGTGCCTTCGGGTGCTGTCTCGATCCCAAAGATGCCGTCCATGTCGGGATCGTCGGTGACGATGCTCAGCGCATCGCCTTCCTCGCTATCCTTGTCGCGCACCATGACGGTGACGTAGACATCGGCCCCGAACAGGGGCTCGATCTGCTCTCGGATGATCGTAACGATCCGCTCGTTGACTTCCATGTCATCCACCACTTCGACTGCACGTTCCGTCATCGCGAGCACCCCCTATTTTCCTGGGACGTTTTTCCTGACATTTTTCGACAGGCCCTCGCTTTATACCGCAGAAAATGCCCTGTGTTTTCTCAGGAGCTTTTCTCCAGCCAATTTTCCAGTGTCGGGGTGCCGTCGTCCTCGCTGTTGCGACGGATCACCTTGACCGGTCCGACCACCGGGATGAGCCCACGCGCTTCCAGCTCGCGGCAAATCTGCTGGACCCGTCTTTCGCTGATGCGCAAATGCGCTGAAATTTCCCTGGTGCCGAAGCCGCGCTGCAACATCCTGGCGATTGCCCGGCGTCGCACGTCCACTTCGTGCTCGTTGATGTAGGGCACGGCCACGTGCTGGTTGCCCCACTCTTCGCTCAGCCTGCGTGCCGCCGACAGCCCCACCAGCTTGACCAGCGTGCTGTCCTCCCGGACCTCGGCGGGGATGTAGAGGTTGCTGACCCCATCACCGAACCAGGCCGACAACCGGAGGGTTGCGCTGAACCCGATGACGGCGCTGAGGTCGTCCAGGGTCGTGTTCTTTACTGCCATCCTAAAACCTTTCTTTAGCTAACTGACCGAATCTGCCACGCCAGCGGGTCCGGTAACGGGTAATCGCAGGTAACGCATTTTCGACATTCCGCCTAGTTTGCCGACAAGAAGAATGTGTAACATGGTGTTTAGCGTTTTGTTACAGATTCTTCTTTTTCCACACTACCAGCGATTTCTCTATTTTCTCTGTTACCTGTTACCTACTATATAAAAACAACAATAAAAACAACAACTTAGGCCGGTAACAGGTTGGGTAACAGGTTGGGTAACAGATCGCCAAAAACACCCTCTCTGTTACCCCTGTTCTTTATGCCCAATTTTTCAAGCTAAACTTAACTAACAGCCGTCTCAAAAAAGTTCGTCGTCCAACCTGTTACCTTCGGCGTCCTTGCACGTGGCTTCCAGCAGTCGGTGCAACGCTGAATTCTCAGGTGTCGCACCGATCCCGCGATGCCAAATCCGCCGGGGATAGTTCTTCCACTTGATCTGGCGGGGCAATCTGGACCACCCCATCTTCTGAAGCAGGCGGCTCATGTCAGACGACGAAAGCGTCACCTCGGGGTCCAGTTGGCGCGCGGCGTCCCGCAGGTAGCTCACGACCACCACGTTCTTGCCGATACCCACCCCACCATTCTCCAGGGCGGAATTCAGCGCATCTTCCTCAGCGCTGACGTTCATGCCGATCATCTGGCTCTTCTCTTCGGTGTCCGGGGCTCGCCCGTCCGGCTGGAAGCAGTCGGCTATCGGCGTTTCGAGCAACCACTTGCGCAGTTCACCTCGATGCGTCTCGATAGCGTCGAACAGCGCATTGAAGTAAGCGCCTGTGTCCCCCACGACGGCCTGCAAACCGCTCACGTCTTCAAACGGGGTAAAGATCACCCAGAAGCGCCGGTCGTTGTTGCTCAGGGGCAGCGCATCCGCGTGATTCGTGAACGCGATGTAGTTCATCGTGTTGATCGCGTTGAACTCGTCCTGGCCCTTGGCGTGGATCGCAACGGAGTTGTTGGTGATGTTGGGCTTGAGCGCGTTGAGCACGTCGTAGCGGCTGTGGCCTGTGAGGCGGATTTCCTCCAGCACGCCGACACATGCCTTGTGCGCCCACCCGGTGAAGTCCGTGTTGAGCACCTTGGGGCTGATGTCCTTCACGTTCGGTGTCCCCATGACCGCTGCCATGAGCCGCCCGATGAGAGACTTTCCATCCCCCTCGATGCCCTTGATGAGCGGTGCCCACCTGATCTTCTTGCCAGGGTGCTGGACGTTGTGGGCCATCCAGGACTTCAGCACGTCCACCACGGGCTTGCGCCCACCGGCCAGGAGGTCGATGTGCCGCTCGACCAGGGCGATGGCGGCACGCCCCGCTGGCGTGAACCGCTCAGCCGTCTCTGGGGTACTGCTGGGCCGGTACAGGTTGACGCACTCCACACCGTCCATCGTGAAGAGCGGCTGCGCCCACGGCAGGTACATGCCGCGCGTCACCGTGGGGATGCCTACCTCGTCCAGAGCCACCCGGTGGGCGGTCTTGGGCAGCTCACCCTCGGGCAGTGGCGGCAGCATGCGGTTGAACTTGGCGTTGAACCCCTGCGCCGTCACGAACTCTTCCGAGTCGATGCGATGGAACTTGTCCTCGGCGGTGATGTAGACCCACCCCTCCGTCCACTCGGGCGCCGCGCTCACTCGTTCGACCCGCCGGGCGGGGGACACCAGCTTGCGGCAGGCGGCGATGCCGACCTTCGTGCCCAGCGCCAGGAAGCGCTGCTGCACCACCGTCGCCAGCATCTCCCGGTCGATGCTTTCCAGCAGGCGCTCGGCGGCGATGGCCGGGCACACCACCTCCTGCAGCGCCACCTCGTCGGCCGCGTCCATCACGGCGCGCTTCCACCGGCTTTTTGCCTCATGCTTTTCGCGCTGCTTTTCCGCCTGGTCCGCGACAACCATCTCGCGCGCTGCGGCGATGTCAGCCTGTGGCACATCCTCGAACCCGTCAGCAGCATGCGCCACCCGCTGGGTCTCAGCCGCAGCCTCAGCCGCAGCAAGGTCGCCGTCGTGGTCCAGCACCACGTGCGCCGTCCAGGCGTCGAACGTTCCGGTGAGAGGGTCCGAGGCGTGGTCGGACTGCCAGAGGTCTGTCTTGCCCTGGATCAGCCGCACTGCAGCAGCGCCGGTAGCTGTGGGCGGTGCCCAGCGACCGTTGCGATGCTCGCTGTAGTCGTGGCGCGCGAGGATGTCCACCACGTCGTGCTCGGCGTTGTAGTCCGCCCGGTAGGGGGAGCTGAACGCCAGCACACCGTCGCCTGAGCTGACGGCGAGCTGCACGTCATCGCCGACGAACAGGAACTGCTGCTCGCGCAGGAACTCCACGTCCTCGGACATGCGCTGCCACCAGCGCAGCAGGTCGTCAGGCAGCTCAGGGGCGATGTCCAGGGTCCAGAACCCTGCGTACTCCTGCACCCACGGCCCGGAGCCGTCAGCGGAGTGGTAGACGGTGCCCGGCAGACTGTCCTGCAGGTTGGGGCTCGCGGCGCGCAGCTCCAGGATCGTGCCGACGCTGCGGTCCTTGCTGGTGAACTTCAGCCACCGCAGACCGCTACCGGCAGGCGCCCGGAACGTGACGCGGCCACCAGAGCCCGGCCTGGTGCTGCTGGTGTGCACACCAGCGTCGCGGATGGCGTCCAGGTCGAACCCGCAACGCCGCAACCCGGCCAGGCAGCGGTCCTCGGTGTCCACGTCCACACTGCACAGGCCGTTGGCGGCGAGCAGCAGGCCGTAGCCCCCGGCGTCGTCCCGCACGCTGCTGACGGGGCTGTGGTTCCAGCCATCACCTACCGGCCGCTTCGAGTTGGGGTAAAGCTCAACGAGCTTAAGCCCTGCCGCGTGAAGACGCCGGGCTTCTTCGAGTTGCTCGTCGGTCATGCGCTGGGGCTTTCTCCTGCTGGGTACAGGGACTCCGGCGCCTCGGGCCACTCCCGGCGGCAGGCGTCAAAGTTTCCTTCATTCCAGGCCCGCAAGAACGACATCGGCTCGTCGGCGTGCAAGAGGAATGAGACCAAGGCGCGAAACGTATCGCCCTCTTTTTCCAGTGCAGCGATGCGCTCACCGGAGTAGGTGGTGTCCAGCAGTTGCCTCTCAGCGGCGGCGTCGTAGACAAGAGCGCCGATGGCGTCCCCAACTTCAAGCTCATTCGCGCATTGATGGCAGATGCTGGGGTAACCAAGCTCGTCCATGGCTTTGTCTGCAGCTTGTTCGGGCGAATCAGCCTCAATCGTTGCACTACGACTGGAGTCTATGCAGACGGTGACTGCGTACTTCATTTCGCACCGCCTTCCTTGACGACATCCCGTACCCGCTCGCACATCACCAGAACGGTCTGTGCGAGCAGTTCGGCCTCGGGCACGGACATGAGTATCGCGATGCGCGACTCGGGGCCTTGCAGGGAAATGACGACAGGGTTGACCTTTTCACTGGACAGGCCGACGGACCAGTGGGTTGGGAGTGCTTCGCTCATTTCGCACCGCCTTTCTGCAGAGCGCGTTCTGCCGCGTAGAGCGCTTTGCTCTTCTTCGACATGCTCTCTACGAGTTTGCGGGCTTTCACACCCATGACATCGAGCTTGTCACGCCCGGCCGCAATCGCAGCTTCTTGGGTGTCAAACAACTCACGTCGGTCGAAGAGGCGCCCGGTGTCCGAGCAGACCCACTCGGGGTGTTTCGCGGAATACTCCCGGACGATCTGCACAGTCGTCGGCTTGAACGATGGCGTGAGGCGCCAGGCGGTGCACGGGAAGGAGTCGGTGTAAATCATGGCGGTTGGCTCGCCTTTCTGCGTATCGCTCATCGGCGAGCGCCCGTCGTGAAGTGCCAACCCCGCACCCCGCCGCAAAACGGGGGTGACGGGCGCTCGCCGGTGAGCTTTGCGGTTGATTTAGAACTGAGGTTGGCGCCGCGATTGTATCGCGTTTGCGAAAAGATACAAGCCCCCATGGCGGGGGCTTTTTGCATGAAGTTAGTAGCTGCTAACTTTTGAGGCGGGCGCGGGCCTTGATCGGGCGGTAGTTCTCCCACAGTTCCCGGATTCGTTCGTCACTCAGCACCATGCTGGCCTCCTTTGGTGATGCCGCCCGCAGCGTCCCAGCCACGTTCAAACCCAGCCTGGAACACCTTGCGGCGGTCGTTGGTGTCGATCTGTGGACGGGCGGTGAAATAGGCTTCGCTGGCCGCGATCTCGTGCCCTTGTCGAATGGCATAGTGCTGCTCAAAACTCAGATGCCCCCGCCCAGTCTGCCCGGCTTTAAGCTTCCGCAAAAGCTCCACCCGCTCCATGTCCCAGCCTTTCTGTTTCTCGGCCATCGCGCGGTTGGCAATGGCATCGCAGCGGGCAGCGTGGTCGAGCTGCACGGCGATCATTCCGTCGATGAGTTCGATCTCTCGCTCCGTCAGCGCCTCCCGCACGGCTTGCGGGGGTGGGGCGGTGTAGAGGGGCTTGGGAAAGTGCTTCACGCCAAACTTGTCCACGACCCCATCCGGGCAGTCGGAGAACGACTGAGGTAGCCACATAACGCGGCCCTCCAGTTCTTCGATCAACTCTGCGTCTGTCATCGTGCACCCAGGCGCCCGTGTGAAGTGAACGCGCGTTGCGCCTTTGAAAGTCTGAAGCTTCGGCACCATCCAGGCCACCGGCTCCCCGCTTGCCCCGGCCTGCGGTTGGCCCCACTTGGCGAGGACTGCGCGGGCGAAGGCCAGCATTTCGTCTGGATAGGGCAAGATGCTGCTGCCAGTTGCTTCGGTCCACGCGGCTTCAATCTCCGAATCTGTCGGTGTCGTCATGTTTGATCTCCTTGGTGGGTGGCGCAGCGCCGCTTCACGAATTTCAGCGCCTGCATTCGCATAGCCTTTGCCGCTTCAAACCGAGAGGTGTGCTGCGCGCAGGGCTCTGTCGGTTCCCAGCGGAACATGTAACAGTGGCCTTCGGTTGCCGTGACACGCGCCTTGTGTTCGCACGTCGCGCAGTTGTTTGGGTTGCTCATGGCTTGACCCCCCGCTGGGCGACGATAGCTTCGTCTGCGATACGGTCGAGCGCGGCGAAACTGCCAGCCAGGATTTCGGGGTTCCCGACAAATTCAATCGCCCAGTCGTCGGCGTACTCACGCAGGGCGCGATACCGCTCTGCGTCTACCGCATCTGCCGTTGCTGGCTGTGGTGCGGCACGGGCTGCGCGGTCGGCGTACTGCTTCACCATGGATTCACGCATTTCGTCCCACTGGTGCGCGGGTATCTCGGGGCCATAGACCATGCCCCATGCCAACGCTTCGCGAAACAGTGCGGGTAAGCCCTCCTGCCCCGGCTGGGCTGGCGCAGGCTCCGGGTAGGGCCAATCTTTGAGGTGTTCAACGGCTTCGGCCACCACCTTGTCGATCACGCTGCCGGGCTTGTAGCCGATCTTGTCTTTAGCCCCCAAGAACAGGCCGATCATCGTGCTCAACAGGTCATGCGTCTTTGTGTTGACCCGGGCTGGCGCAGGGGATGGGCTGGGCTGGGCTGTCATCTCAAGCTCGTCCGCAACCTCGTTCTTTCCAGCACGGCGCAGTACGCTGAGCGCGAGTTTCAGTGCACCACCATTGACCAGCATGTCGGGCTTGCAAGCAGGGTGCGGCACCCCTGCCTGCGCTGCGCTGAGTGCCTCGACCTGGGCCACGATGTCATGAAATATTGGCGCGACACTACAACCCCGCCGCTCATTCAACCACTCTTGAAACTCGCGAAGACCGGACATCACACACCTCCCAGTCCCTTGACCAGCGCCGCGACACTATCTCGAACGCCTTCCATCGTGCTCAGCAGCACCCGGTTCTGGGCTTGCAGCTTCCCGACCTCGGCGGTCAGCGCTTCGACACGCTCTTCCAGAACATCGAGCACGACGCTGGGTGCGGCCGGGGGCGCCTGCCAGTTCTCAGCGCCGTGATACGTGTAGCCGAGGCTCTTGAGGATGGCGGCTGCGGAGATGGCCTCGATGGGGCCGACGGCCGTGGCGGCGGGCGCAGGCTTCGGCATCCGTGCGCGCACAGCGTCACGCGCCGGGCCAGGCTCGTACAGCCGCATGAAGCCGCGACCGAACGGCATGGTGTGCTCGGGCTTGAGCCCGGCTTCGATCAGCCACTCGCCGACGGCTTTGTGGGCGAGACCGAATTCCTTGGCGAGCTGGGCTGGGTTTACGAGGTCATTGGATCGTGTGGTTGAGGTCACTGAGTACTACTTTCTGCTGGTTGAAAATCTATGGTTTATCGACTATGGGTTAGCGACCCATCACGCATTCGATGAAGACTTGCGCGGCTTTCGCGTTGATGGCGTTGCCGTAGGCGCGCAGACGTCCCACTCGGGCGGAAGCCCCATGAGCCAGCGGGGATGTGCCGGGTTCAACTGGCCGCCACTTTCCATCCCGGCAGAAGAGCCAGTCAGCATCTCTCCAGTAGCCGTTAGTCGGGCCGGTTGGCCCGAATCCAGATACTTCACCATTACTTGCAGCGACGTTATGGCTGTGCGCTTCGATCCGGTCCCATCTCGCTGACCCATGCGAGCCTTCATTGCCAGATGCGCTTCCGGGGTCTTGTTGTCGTCGTTCGCAACTGGCGTTGGCCAGCCTGCCAGCATGAATACCTGCTTCGCAAGGTTGCTCTGAGACGCCCCCGCGCGATTCCACTCTCTCGCCATCGCATCCGCACCCATTCGGCTCTGGTTGTCGTCCTGTACTGACGGCGTGCCCCAGCCAGCCAGCCAGACCACTCGACCCAGCAATGCGTTCAGCGGCACGTTCGCGTCCGGGTTGCCCCCGTCTTTCCAGTCCCGTGTTGTCGGCGCGGGCCACCCAGTAGAGGCGGTCTCGGATGTGCGGAGCACCGACGCTCGCAGACGGGAACGGGACTGCCCCGAAGGCGTAACCCATGGCTTCCACGTCAGCTTGTACAAGGTCGATCCAAGGGTCTGCGTCTTTGCTCGCAACCTGCTCTCCAAGGACGATTGCAGGGCGGCACTCTTCGATGAGGTGGTGGAATGCAGGCCATAGATGCCGCTCGTCATCAAACCCAGCTCCTTGGCCTGCCGAGCTGAACGGCTGGCAGGGACAGGAGCCCGTCCACACGGGGGTTTCGTCGTCCCATCCAGCAGATCGTAGGGCGTGGCTCCAGACGCCGATTCCGGCGAAGAAATGGCACTGGGTGTAGGGTCGTAGGTCATCAGGTGAAACGTCTTCAATGGAGCGGGTGTCCACATCGCCAGGAGCAATGTGTCCGAACAGAATCAGGTTGCGCAGCCACTCTGCGGCGTAGGGGTCGATCTCGTTGTAATACGCGCCGGACATATCTCACTCCGGCAGCGGGCACATGCTCGCAATCGTGTCGATGGTGAGCTTCGGACTTCGGCCGAGGGTCTGCAGGTGCAGCACCACGCTGGCATCAGCGATGCCCTTGGCGAGCTTGCTGCGGGGGCTGCTGCGCGAGCAGATGGCGAGCTGGTAGAGGTAGGACCGACTGGTCCCGGCCAGTCGCGCGAACTGCTCCTGTTCCTCGACGGTCAGGGTTCGCAACGCGGCGAGCAAGGGGGTGATGGGTTTCTTCATGCGACATAGTTTAGCGTTTGCGAAACGAATGTCAAGAGTTCGCACAAAAGTCGGAACACGCCCCTTGCTATTTGCGAATCTTCAAGCTAATTTTGACGAACACAGACGAACCCCATGGGGTAGATAGATGAGCAAGGTTGCCGAGTACCGCCGGGAGAACATCCGGGCGCTGATCGACCAGCGCGGCGGGCAGACCAGGTTGAGCAAGGCGATGGGCTGGAAGAACAGCTCGTTCCTCGCGCAGATGGCTGGCCCCAACCCGACCAGGGAGGTCACGGAGAAGACGGCGCGCAAGATCGAGGAAGTGATGCGCCTGGAGCCTGGTGCGCTCGACAGGCCCCCGGGCGTCGCGAGCCCCGCACCAGCGCCTGCCCCCGCTGCGCCGGGTGGTGTGCCCACGGCGCTCGTCGGCGAGGTGATCCGCATGGTGGGCAGGGCCTACGAGGCTGAGGGCGTGCCGATCGCTCCGGCGAAGTTCTCAGACCTGGTGGCGCTCACGCTGGCCGACAGCATGGCCCGAGGCAGCAGCCCGAGCGAGGATCACGTCAGGGCGGTGGTGCGGCTGCTCAGGTGATACAATCCGCGTGTCCTACCAAAGACTTGGCCCTAGGGGGTCAGCAAAAAGCCCGCGCGAAGCGGGCTTTTTCATTGGGGGTTGTCGGGATACCACCTGAACCGCTTCGCGGCAGACAGACGATCCTCCCACCACTCCAGGCGCCCGCCCGTCACCCAAGGGTCGCCCAGCGGATCGACCACAGCGCCAAGCGGAATACCTGCGTCGATGAGCCTCTGCCTACCGCGCAGCGCCACCCATTCATGACGCGACAGGTAGCCGGGCTTCCCCTCGGCGTCCAACCAGCGCAGCATTTCCTCGTCGGTGATGGTGACCTCGATCATTTGCACCCCGCACAAACGAACATCCGATTCCGCCAGATGCCACCCTGGCGCGGCTTGTCCTTCAGGCACCGGACACAGAAGCCTTTCTGATACCAGATGCTCACGATGGGGCTCTCCGATTCCAGCGGTCGATCAGCGCGTCTTCGACATCAGGCGTCACCTGCCCCGGGTAGTCAGAGACCGACATCTGAATGCGGCAGTTGTCACATCGCACGGAGCTTATGTCTTGCGGGTCGCGCCCGTGGTGGCCGAACTGAAACTCGCGTCGCAGCTCGCACTCACCTCCGCAGAAAGGGCAGTTTGAGATTGGCTTCATGGTTCAAACCTCCCCTTGCGCAACCGCAGCGCAGACTCCTGCCGCGCCCAGCGCACGATCTGCATGTCCTCGTCGCTCAGGTCGTCAGCGCCCGGCGCCACGCAGGTCCGCACAACCCACCACGGCGCGTCGTGGAACACGTACCAGCGCCCGCTGACCACCCGGTACGCCAGGCGCCACGCCCAGAGCCAACCGAGGGTGTGGTCGCGCAGCGCGCGGCTGGCGCTTTTGAGGATGTAGGTGGTGTGGTTCATTCCAAACCCCTCCCCCAACGGAACCCCTGCCACGCAGCGTTGAACATCAACACCCCGTAGCTGCCGTCCGGCGTCTTCCAGAACATGGACTCGCGGCTCCCATCGCCCTCGGCGCTGGGGTCCAGTTCGCCAGCCTCCTTCCGCTTGAGATAGTGGGCGTAGGCTGCGTCCTCGAACTCTTGGCGGGAGTCGATGGGGTCGGCGCGCAGCCAGACAATTTGCTCCCGGTAGCAGTCCTTGAACTCCATCAGTTCTTGGCAGAGATCGGTGTCTTGTTCACCTGCGCACCCTTCGCAGCCAAACCTTTCGCGCACAGCACGGTATCGCGCGCCGTTCACCACGCATTCATTTCCGGTAGTCATCAGGCCACCCCTTCATCTTTCTCCCTGCGGTTGTCAGGGCAAGTTCTGTTGAAATCTCCGAGACCTCTTCGTCAGAGGCCCCGCTGCGCCAAGCCACCAGCGCAGGGCTCTGCGGGTTCTGCTGGCAGTACGGCGAGTGCGGCCGGTGCGGGTGGTGGTAACCCCCGCAGGTGCACAGCTTGTGGTCGTGCTCCCGGCAGTGCTCCAGCAGCGCGACGAACGACGTTCGCCGTGTGCGGCATGCTGGGCAGCGGAATCGGTGGGGGTTCATTTCAAGCCGTAGATCAGCGCGAAATCAGCCAGACACTGGTAGCGTTCGGTCTGTAGATCAACGAGCTGGGGAACAATCACTGAGATGGCCACGTAGCCATCAACAGCGCGCCGAACGACGTAGACATCGGCGCCGTTCTTGAACGTCATCTCCAGCTTCCCTCGCAGCAGCGCGACGGCCTCAGCCGCTTGAGCGAAGCAGCGCGCCTGCTCTTTGGTGAGTCGGTATGGCATATTCATCTTTCAGGTAGTTGGCGCCCCAATTCTATTTCGCATTTGCGAAACGTCAAGCCCCTGTCCAGGGATTCACACCCCCGGCGAACACTGACCGTCGTACGTAGTGCATCTGCAGCCCCGGCGTGCGCTCGTCCCCGCCGAACGGCGAGCCCTTGCGCGTGCGCGGCACGGGGCTGGGACGCGGCACATCCTCACCAGGCCCCAGCGCCCAGACGCGCGACCACGGCCCGCCCTGCGAGTTGCGAGACCATCCCACGATGTGGGCCTCCCCCGCTCGGTGCATCGCCAGCAGCGTCAGCCGAGAGGCGTCCTTGGCGAGCGCCGCCTTCGTCTCGATCTCTTCGGCTGTCGCTTTGCCGAGGACTCCCAGCAGGCGCTCGACCTCGCGGCGGGTGCGGCCGTGCGCAGGGACCAGCTTCGTCCGCTCAACGACGGTGGGCCAGGGGCGAGAGGTGTTTTCGCTCATCAGATTTCCTTCAAGTAGTCGCGCAGTTCGTCCTTCGCCTTATCCACCGCCTTCATCCGCGCGTAGCGATTGGGCGCCTTGTTGATCTGGCGGTCCTTCTCCATCGCCGTGGCCGCGCGGATCGCAGCGGAGGTGATCTTCCCGACGCGATGCATGATGGCTTCTTGCTCGGCGCGGGTCAGCATGTCACAACCTCGCCGGGCACAGGCTTCCACAGAAGCGTCTCGTCCACCGCGTCATTGCCGGGGTCGCGGATTGGTCGGAGCTTGCTGTCATAGCAACCCACCAATTCCCCTTTCTTGACCGGACACACAGACCCAACGGCGTCGGAATGCACGCGGACATACCAAGCGCCTGTGAGACAGTCGTGGGGTTCGATAACGTCTACAAAAATGCCGACGTTCTCTCCGCGAGTGACTACCGCCAAATCACCAGGCTTGCACCGCATCACACACCCCCTTTCCGCGCCTTGCGCAGCGCCGCCATCCGCTCGGCTGCAGTGCGCGACTGCCCCGGGCGCGGTGCGTCCTTACCAGGTCCCCAGGCCCACAGCGCCACGAACAGGCGACCGTTCACGTCCGGCGCCCAGCCTGCGATGTGCACCGGCTTAGGGTCCAGCGTGCGCAGCGTCTTGATCCAGTGCGCCACCGCGTTGTTCGACAGACCGCTGACAGCGGACAGCGCATCGTAGGACTGCGGTTCGATCTGCATCGCGGCCTGCATCAGATGCTGACGCGCGGGGTTGTTGCGAGCGCGGGGTTTCATCGGATCACCTCGCAGTCCTCGACGCTGACACTCCAATGACCGCCATCAACGACCCGCCTGTTGCGCGGGTCGTTAAAATCGACGAGAAGCACACCACGGCCGATACGCACCACACGGCCGAAGTCACCGTTGCGGAACCAGGCTCGGTTGGCACCGGCGTGGGTCACGCGAATCGTGTCACCGACACGGGGTTCGACCAGAGCTTTCGCCAGTCGCTCAGCACCGAACTGATCGACTGCTTCGTCCAGCGCGTCGTGGACGCTCTGCTGCTCGATAGCCCCTCGGGCCACGTCACCCATGGCAGCAATCTCGGCCAGCGTGAAGCTGCCGTCGAGGATGAAGCACCCCTCGTCAGCCAGGTCGATGTAGGCCGTGCCGCCACCGGCTTCTTGCATGGCCTTGTGGATGTCGGCGCGGTTCATTGCATCACCCCGGTGGTTGGATTGAGACGGCGCTGCGACACAGCAGCGGGCACGAACACGCCGATCTTCTCGACCCAGGCGTGACGGCGCGCTTCCGGCAGTCGGGCGAGCAGCACGTGCTGCAGCGTCAGCATGTGGCCGTGGATCGGCGGCAGAGACTCGGACAGCTCGCCGGTGTGCACGTCGTAGGAGATGCGGTGTTTGCCGGTGAACCGGGCACCGATGACGACGCACTTGGCGCGGTCGGATGGGCGAACGAGCTTCATGCTTCGATCCCCCATTCACGTGGCAGCGAGCGTGGGTTCGAGACCGACCAGCCGTTCTCGACCAGCCAGCGCGCCGTGATCTTGTTGGCGAACTGGCCCAGCACGACCTGGCCGAGACCCCAGGTGAACATGTCCAGCACGAAGCAGCCTGCGGCCCAGGCCCAGTGGCCGCGAGCGGCGAAGGCGAACGGACCGAACAGGCCGACGGTCCAGGAGTAGCCGACCTTGACCTCGCGGGTCAGGCCGTTCTTTTTGAAGGTGATTGTTGACACGGGGTTGGCTCCAAGTTGGTTTGTCGAATTGACAGCCCGAACTTTAGCGACCTTTTTGCTAACTGCAAGAACTTTTTGCGTAAAGACCCACTAACTTTGGCGGTTGTTGTTTCGCGCTTGCGAAATTCCAGCGGAATGCTACATTTCACACCGCTTTATCGCAAACGCAACTTTCTCAACCACCAACGGAGCACATCAATGTCCCTGGAACAGACCCTCGAACAGACCAACACGCTGCTGACGCAGCTCATCGCCATCGTGACGACCGGCGTCGAAGCGCGTGCCACCCTCGGCGCCCCCGACGCGGCAGCAGAACCCACCAAGACCACCCGCACCCGCAAGCCCAAGGACGAGCCTGCTGCGCCCACCACGACCATCGACGCCAACCCGCTGGGCCTGGTGGATGGCGACCCCGAGGGCACGCGCTACTGGGTGAGCGAGCAGTACAAGACCGCCTACGCGCAGAAGCCCGGCGACCCGGACCCCAAGCTGGCCGACATCAAGATCGTGACGGCCGCGCACTACAGCGAGCGGAAGGCAGAGTTCACAAAAAACTCGCCAGCGGAGGGCGCACAGACTACCGAGTCTGCGGCAACCCCTGCCACGACCACCTCCGATGCATCGACTGCCTCGTCCGAGAAGCCCGCCGACGAAGTGCCCTTCGCCAAGATCATTGAGCGCATCACGGTGCTCAACAAGTCGGACAAGCCGGGCCACGGCCGCGAAGGCGTGATGGCGATCCTGAAGAAGTACCTGCCCGACGACGCCAAGCCGTCCGTGACCAAGATGCAGCCGCTGGGCAAGAACGCCGACATCCTGGCCGACATCGAAGCCGCGCTCGCACCTGCGGTTGAAGAAGAGTTCGATCCTCTGGCCTGAGCATGCTGACGACGACGTACCTTGTCATCAGTTGGCTGCTGCAGTTCTTCATTGCGCAAGCAGCCTACCGAGCACCTGCTGGCGGAAGCACTCATTTCCTCCGGTTCGTTCTCAGCGCCCTGGCCGCGTTCGGCGCGGTGGTTCTGGCCCGGCACCTGGAGGTCTTCTGATGGGTGCCTACCACGCTCAACTGTCCCCAAGCAGCGCGGCCCGCTGGACTGAATGTTCAGCGTCCGTCGCGGCGCAAGCCGGTCGTCCCAACACGACGAACGAGCATAGCCGTGCGGGAACCATGCAGCACCAGCTCTGTGCCGAGTGCCTGGAGCACGACCTGGAGCCCCAGTCGTACCTCGGCAAGACCTTCCTCTTCCCGCAGGAAGAGTGGGGTGTCGATGACGGCATGAACTGCGAGCACTCGTTGGTGGTGACGCAGGAGATGGTCGATGCCTGCAACTCGGCGGTGAGCTACGTGCGCCAGTTGCGGGACTCGCTCGGCGCCGAGATGCTGCTGGAGCAGCGTTTGCCCATCGGGCACATCACCGGCGAGGAAGGTGCTACCGGCACCGGCGACGTGGTGCTGATGACCGCCGACACGATCATCTCGGCCGACTTCAAATTCGGACGCAGCCGGGTCAAGGCTTACGACGTGGTGGAGCAGGCGGTGGGCGATAACCCACCCCGGCTGCAGATGAACCTGCAGCTCGCGCTGTACGCGCTGGGTGCACTGCACCAGTACGAACTGCTCGGCGACTTCCAGCACGTCAAGGCCATCATCGTGCAGCCCTACCTGAACGCGATCAGCGAGTACGGCTGCTCGGTCGAAGAGCTGCTGGTGCTGGGCGACTGGCTCAAGGAGCGCGCCGAGGCTACGCGGAAGAACCCGGAGTTCGTGCCCAGCGCCGACAACTGTTTCTTCTGCAAGGCCAAGAACGACTGCGCCGCGCGGACCAACGTTGTGCTGGCAGCTGCATGCGAAGGGTTTGAAGATGTGACCGAAGCACGCCCGAAGAAGATACCCGGCCACCCCATCGGCCACCTGTACTCGCTGATCCCGATGATTCGCAATTGGTGCGACGACGTGGAGAGGCAGGTTGTCGCAGACCTGAACGTCGGCAAGACGGTGCGCGCCCCCAACGGCGTGCCCTACAAGCTGGTGGCAGGCAAGAAGTCGGCGCGCAAGTGGGACGACCCAGCGGAAGTCGAGCAACTGCTGCAGGGCTTCGCGCTGCGCAAGGAGTTGATCTACAACTTCTCGCTCATCAGCCCCACGGACGCCGAGAAGCTCGCGACGAAGATACCACCCGGCAGCGACAAGCCCCTCATCGGGAAACGTCGCTACGGCATGCTGCTCGAACACGTCGTGCAGCCAGACGGGAAACCACAAGTGGTCCCAGAAACTGATCCGAGGCCAGCGCTGCGCATGCAGACCGAAGGCTTCGAGGAAGTCCCACCCGCTGACAACAGCGATCTCCTTTCCTAACTTTCAAACTCGGAACTTTTCACACATGGCAGTAGTAATCCTCAAGAACGTTCGTCTCTCGTACCCAGACCTGTGGAAGCCAGGCAAGCCGATGAACGAAGGTGACGCACCCAAGTACGGCGCCCAGTTCATCTTCGACGCTGACAGCGAGGCTGGCAAAGCCGCGCAGGAAGCGCTCATCACCGCCGCCAAGGAGACCTTCGGTGAGAACTGGAAGGCCATCGTCGGCGCGATGGAGAAGTCGAAGAAGTGCGTGCGCAAGGGCGACGACAACCTGACGAAAGACGGCGCCGTGCGCGACGGCTACGCGGGCAAGCTGTACCTGGTGGCGCGCAACAAGGCCAAGCCGCTCATCATCGGCCCCCGCAAAGACCCCTCGACCGGCCAGTTCCCAACGCTGACGGAAGAAGGCGGCAAGCCCTACGGCGGCTGCTACGTGAACGTGAAGGTGGACATCAAGGCGATGAAGGCGAAGGAGAAAATCCCGAACCAGGTCTACGCCTCGCTGCTCACCGTGCAGTTCGTCTCCGACGGCGAAGCGTTCGGCGCGGCCCCGGGCACTGCTGAAGGCTTCGATGAAGTCGAAGGCGCGGCTGGCGACGACAGCGATCTGTTCTAACCATGCAGGGGCTTCGGCCCCTTGCGAAAGGAAACCCATGAGCACATTCAAGTTCGACCTGCGCCAAGTCGTGAAGATCAGCGAGACCGGCGAAACCGGCACGGTGCACGCGCGCAGCGAGTCCACCAGTTCCGAGCCCCAGTACATGGTGCGCTACAAGGCCGCTGATGGCCGGGCCACCGAGCAGTGGTGGAACGAGAACGCGCTGGAAGCGTTCTGATGACCGATCCTCGACCTGCGGGTCGGGGGTTTTTGGTGGTGGGGTTTGGGATGACGACCCAACGGCATCTCTCGTCAAGGTGCCGGAGCCCCACCACCAAAAACTCAAACGCATCAACATGAAAATTCTCTGGCTTGACCGCGAAACTTTCGCAGAGGTGGACCTGAAGGTAGTCGGCACCTACAACTACGCACAGCACGCCGAAGACCTGCTGATCTCCTACGCGATTGATGACGGCCCGGCCATGGTCTGGGACTGCACCGCAGAGCCTATGCCCGAGGACTTGCGGCGGGCCATGGCGGAAGCACCCTTAGTCATCGCGCACAACGCGCAGTTCGACCGCACGATCCACAACGGCCCGAAGCAGGCACACCTCCCTCGCATCGAGTTGCCCCGCTGGCGCTGCAGCATGGCGCAGGCCCTGTCGCACGCCCTGCCTGGAGGATTGGGCGACCTGTGCGCAGTCCTCCAGGTGCCAGCCGACCAGTCGAAGAACAAGGACGGCAAGAAGCTGATACAGCTCTTCACGCGCCTGCAGCCGGAGAACCGGAAGGTGCGGCGTGCCACCCGCGAGACCCACCCTGACGAATGGGCGCGGTTCAAGGTCTACGCCGCTGACGACATCGTGGCAATGCGCGAGTGTGTACGGCGCATGCCCACGTGGAACTGGAACGACTCGGCGATTGCGGAGTGGCACTGCGACCAGCGGATCAACGAGCGCGGCTTTGCCGTAGACCAGGAACTGACGCGCGCCGGAGCGCGTGTAGCCGTGGACGAGAAGCAGAAGATCGGAGTGCGCTTCCGTGAGCTGACGCATGGCGAGGTGGACCGCCCTTCGCAGCGTGCTCAGTTCCAAGCCTACGTGGCGCAAGAGTTCGGCGTGAACTTGCCCGACACCACGAAGGACACGTTCACGCAGATGCTGAAGAACCCGGCGCTCGACCCGCGCCTGGCTGAGTTGATGCGCTTGTCGATGGCCGCGAACAAGACCAGCACGGCCAAGTACGCCACCTTGGACCCGGCAGTGTCCGCCGACGGGCGCTTCCGTGGGGGGCTGCAGTTCGCAGGGGCCAGCCGCACACGCCGCTGGGCGGGCCGTCTGTTCCAACCGCAGAACCTGCCATCGCGCGGCCTTCCGGAGCCCGAGGCCGTCGAGTCGTACATCCAGACGCTCAAGCAGGTAGGCGCCGACATCGACCTCTACGTGGACAACCCAATGCTGTTCGGCGCTGCCGCCCTGCGTGGCGTCGTGATCGCGCCACCGGGCAAGAAGCTGGTTGTGGCCGACCTGTCCAACATCGAAGGGCGGATGCTTTCGTGGGTAGCTGGTGAGCAATGGAAGCTGCAGGCGTTCCGTGAGTACGACGCTGGCCGAGGCCCTGACCTCTACAAAGTCACGGCCTCCATCATCACCGGCGTGCCGCCCATGGAGGTGCCAAAGGCAATCCGCAACTCCATCGGCAAGGTGGCCGATCTTGCCAGCGGGTACATGGGGGGCGTGGCGGGGTATCAGAAGTTCGCTGCGGCCTACAACGTCCGCATGGCCGACTACTGGGGCGTCCTGCAAGAGCAGGTGTCTCCCGACCTGGTGGCAAAGGCGCGCGAGAACCTGAACAAGTGGGGGCGCCCGCACCTGGAGTCCTTGGAGATTGACGAGATCGAATGGCTCGCCAGCGAGACCTGCAAGCTCGCCTGGCGCGAACGCCATCCGGCCACGAAATCGTTCTGGTACGCCCTGCAGAACGCAGCGAAAGACGCGATCCGCAACCCAGGAGCGATCTACGAAGTCGGCGCGTACATCAAGGTCAAAGTCGCCAACCACAAGGGCCAGCGGTGGTTGGTGGTGCGGCTCCCCAGCGGGCGGTACATCACCTATTTCCATCCGCATCTTCTGGACGACGGCTCCATTGCCTATTACGGCGAAGCGGCAGAAGAAGGCAAGACCACGCGCCAGTGGGTGAAGGTGTTCACGCACGGCGGGAAGATGACCGGCAACGTGTGCCAGACCACCTCGCGCGACATATTGGCCCCTGCCCTGCAGACCGCTGAGGATCGCGGCTACCTGCCTGTGCTCAGCGTGCACGACGAGGGGCTCACCGAGGTGCCTGACACACCTGAGTTCGACGTGGAGGGATTGGTGGCGATCTTGGCGAAGAACCCCGCCTGGGCGCCGGACATCCCGCTCTCTGCTGAAGGCTTCGCAACAACTCGTTATTACAAAGGATGACCTATGAAATTTGAAGACGGCATGTGTGACATTGAAACTTTTGGCATGCCCCCAGCAGGCGCCCTGGTGGGCCTGGGCTTCTGCTTCTTCGACATGAAGACGGAGACCATCGGCCCGAAGTTTTACCGCGCTGTGAACCTCGCCACCAGCGTGCGCGCCGGGATGACGCTGGAGCCCAGCACGATCATGTTCTGGATGGGTCAACCCGAGGAAGCCCGCCGCGCGATCATGTGGCAGACCACGGCGCTCGACAAGGCGCTGATCGAGTTCAACGAGTTCCTCCAGGAGCACAGCCGCCCGCGCGACCTGCGCATGTACGGCAACTCGCCCACGTTCGATCTGACCATCATGCGGTCGGCCTACAAGCTGACCGGCATCGAGTGCCCCTGGCACTACACCAACGAGCGGGACTTCCGCACCGTGCGGGCGATGTACCCCAGCGTGGTGTACGACCCGAGCGAGAAGGGAGAGGGTGCCCACCAGGCTGACTTCGACGCAGAGTTCCAGGTGAAGCACCTGTTCAAGATCAAGAATCGCAACAAGAAGGAGGCAGCGTGATCCAAGAATCTGAACTGGCGAAAGCCGCATCACGACTGGTCCGCGCGGAGACGGAGTACCGCGCCATCAAGAGCTACTACGACAACATGCCTGCGGACCCGGATTTCGACCTTGGGCTGAGCCTGAGCTGGAACTGGGGCAGCTCCACGAATGGGTACAAGGAGACGCACTTTCGTGTGGTGAAAGCGCTGCGCGGAGAACTGCGCATCCACATTCACCAGGCCGTCGATTCTGCGGAGAAAGAACTGTTCGCAGCACAGCGTGCACTGAAGCAAGCAGCATGACCCGCGAATCCGACATCGAACGCCACCTCGTCAAGCGCGTGGCAGAACGCAGCGGCATCGCCTACAAGTTCCGATCACCCCAGCGCAACGGCGTGCCCGACCGGCTGTGCGCCATGCCCGGTGGGGTGATCGTGTTCGCCGAGTTGAAGGCGCCAGGGGAAGCCCCGCGCCCAGACCAGGCCCGTGAGCACCAACGACTGCGCGACCTCGGTTGCAAGGTGCTGGTGCTCGATACCAAGCAGCAGGTGGATCACTACTTCGACTCCAACTGCCGTTACTTTGACCTCTGAAAGACCTCGATGACAGACCAACAATATCTCGGTGAGATCGCCAAGTTGCAAGCCGCCTTCAGCGAGCAGTGCACGGGCAACAGCGTGGGGGTCGTCGTGCCCGCCGCAATGAACATCGTGCTCAGCGCGATCATGGCTATCGAGGACAAGGCCGAAGCGATGAAGGCGACCGAAAGCCTGCGTCCGATGATCGACTACATCGAATCCCAACTGCAAGGAGTCCACTGAAATGACCAAGCACATCTCCGACATCAAAACCTGGTTCCAACTTGCCGTCCCCGAGCCCACCGATAAGAGCCGCGCCGTGCAGATCGGTGTGCACTTCGAGGAAGTGGCCGAAATGCTGGATGCCACGGGTGATCTGCATGAAGCAGATGCACTCTCCACCATAGCGGACTACTACAAAACCCAGTGCGGCGGGATCACCCTTGCCGGTGCGATGTCCCGCAAAGAACTGCTCGACGCCCTCTGCGACCAAATCGTGACCGCCACCGGCGTGGCGCACATGTTCGGGCTCGACATCGAAGGCGCGCTGGCCGAGGTGATCCGCAGCAACAACAGCAAGTTCGTGGACGGCAAGCCGGTGTTTGATGCCAACGGCAAGATCGCCAAGCCAGCCACGTACAGCCCACCAGACCTCACCGCGTTCGTATGACCAAACGCCCATCACACCAACCCCAGTGGGCCACCGAGAGTGGCTGTCTGGGCAAGCAGCTCTTCACGGACCTCAGCCTGGCCCGCGAAGTGGCGACGCGCACGAACCGCAGTCGCAACGCCAAGGTCCAGCCGTACCGCTGTGCGCGGTGTGATGGGTGGCATGTTGGCAATCGAACGAACAGCAGCAGATGAAAGACTTTTTATGACTCGCGAGTGGAAAGACATCACTGGCGCAGAAGGTCGGTATCAGGTCAGCTCGGACGGATACGTTCGCTCGCTGCCCGACATCGACTCGCGCGGGCGATTCATGCCCGGCCTCATTTTGCGGGCCAAAACCAACGAGAAGGGCTACCAACTCGTCAACATTGATCGGCGGTTGCGACGTGTGCACCGACTGGTTGCGGAAACATTCTTGCCGAACCCTGACGGCAAACCCGAGGTCAATCACAAGAATGGAAACAAAGCAGACAATCGGCGCGGCAACTTGACCTGGGCCACATCCAGCGAGAACCAGTTGCATCGGTATCAGGAGCTAGGCCACCGAGGGCCTGCCACTGGAAAGCGCGGGGCGCTCTGCCCCAACTCGAAAAAAGTTGTCGGTATCAACGTTCGGACGCGAGAGGTTGTCCGATTTGCTGCTGCGTCAGAAGCTGGGCGAGAACTTGGTATCAGCGGCTCCGGTGTGTCAGCCTGTGCAAATGGTCGTCTGCGAACGTATCGCGGATGGGAGTGGGCTTACGAATGAGTGTTTTCGCCCCCCGCCCTTACCAGAACCTGATTCGATCTTTCGCGTTGGATCACAACCGCTGCAACATCTTTGCTTCACCGGGAATGGGGAAGACCTCGGTGAGCTACGACATCTTCGACTCACTGCGCATGGTCGGCGAGGCCCGCCGAGCGCTGGTCTTGGCACCTAAGCGGGTAGCCCAATCGTCTTGGCCTGAAGAGCGGACGAAGTGGATTGAGTCGTTCGGCCACCTGCACGTAGCGGCGGCAATTGGAACGCCAGAGCAGCGCTTGGCCGTTCTCCGCAGCAAGCCTGACATAACGTGTGTGAATTACGAGAATATCGAGTGGCTCATGGAGCAGTACGGTGATGAGTGGCCCTTCGACACCGTGTTCGCGGACGAGAGCACGCGCCTCAAGGGGTTGCGTGTGTCCATGCAGACCAGCAAGACCGGCAAGGAGTTCATCACGGGCCAAGGATCGAGTCGCGCGAAAGCGTTGGCGAAGGTCGCGCATACGAAAGTTCGCAACTGGTACAACCTCACCGGCTCCCCCGCGCCGAACGGAATCCAAGACACGTTTGGTCAGCAGTGGTTCGTGGATGGCGGTCGGCGCTTGGGCAACAGCTTCACGGCCTTCTCGAACCGCTGGTTCCGCGCAGTGCCAGGTGGTGACGGCTACAGCCAGATCGAGCCTCTCGCGCACGCCCAGGCCGAGATCGAGCGCCTGCTGGCCCAGACCAGCATCACCGTGGATGCGCGCGACTGGTTCCCCATCGAAGACGTGATCGAGCGCAACGTCTACATCGACCTGCCAGCGGCAGCGCGCAAGCACTATCGTGAGATGGAGCGCGAGCTGTTCACCGAGGTCGAACAGCACGAGGTCGAGGTCTTCAACGCTGGCAGCAAGGCGCAAAAATGTTTGCAGATTGCTAATGGCACTTTGATCCACGACACCGACAGCCGCGCCTGGGTGAAGGTTCACGACGAGAAGCTGGAGGCTCTGCGGTCGATCAAGGAGGAAACCAACGGCGAGAACCTGCTGGTGGCCTACCAGTACAAGGCCGACCTCGAACGAATCCTCAAGGCGTTCCCCAAGGCCCGAGCGCTGGACGCGAACCCCCGCACGCTGACCGAGTGGAACGACGGCAAGATCGGCATGCTGGTCTGCCACCCAGCGAGCGCCGGGCACGGCCTCTCGCTGCAGCACGGCGGGCGCATCCTGGTGGACTACTCCAGTGGCTACAACCTGGAGTACGACGAGCAGGTGATCGAACGCCTCGGCCCGACCCGCCAACTACAGAGCGGCTACAACCGCTCGGTGTTCCGCTACCGCATCGTGGCGCGCGACACCGTGGAAGAGCACAGTGTGCTGCCGCGCCTGAAGCTCAAGATGTCCGTGCAGGAGTCGCTAAAAAATGCGATGAAAATCCGCAAAGCCTCTTGACACCATTTCGCAAACGCGAAACAATAAACGCCATCTGCAACAAAAGGAGTATCGAGATGGCGGTTCAAGGTATTGAAATTGAGGTGGGCCAGAAGTGGCGGAGGCGTGACGGAGAAGTTGTAACAGTCCAGCATTTCGATGCGTCTGACAAGAATTTTCCATGGCAGGCGGGGGGCTACTGGTACACCGACGAGGGTTACTTCACTGAATCGACCATGCCCCACGGCGAAGACCTCCTCGAACTGGTCGAACACGCCGACGGCTTCAAGCCCTGGCCCGGCGGCACGCAGCCGGAAGAGACGCGCGGGAAGATCGTTGATGTCAAGCTGAGTTCTGGGGTGTTGTGCAGAGACGCAGCTAAATGCATCCCGTGGGACGGAACCGACGTTTTGTGTCACGTCGTGGCCTACAAGATCGTCGGCGAGGCCACGCCAGCAGAGCCCCTGCACGTTGAGCTGATCGAGCCCCCGCAAGACGCGCTCGACATCCAGGTCGGCGGTGACCACTACAAGTCCCTCGCCATCCAGCCGGTGGAGTACATCCACGCGAACAAGATCGGCTACTTCGAGGGCAACGTCATCAAGTACGTCACCCGCTGGCGCGCGAAGAACGGCGTCAAGGACTTGGAGAAGGCCAAGCACTACATCGACCTGCTGATCGAGCTGGAAGGCGGTGCGAAATGACACTCAACAAAGAGTGGTTGGCGAAGGCGGGCGCCGCATACGCCAGGCATCAGGGCGACAGCGATCTGAGCCTGGAGGTCGCCATCGAAACCTACCTCGCAGAGCTGTTCCGACCCGGTGAACTCATCGTCGGCGAGCCCATCCAGCCCCAGCGCGACTACCGCAAGGAGCTGTGGTTCGAGGTCTACCTGAAGTCGGCAAACATGCCTGAGACCAGCGCGGAGCGCGCCGTCGATGCGTTCGACAAGTTCTTCGCGGAAGGCGGTGCCCAGTGATTACGAACATCATGTTCCTGCTGCTCGGCGGCATGCTGGGCGCCATGGCGATGGCCCTGGTCACGTTCAACCGCAGTGAGCCCGATGAAGACGACAGCGAGCTGCTGGACTTCATCACTCGCAACGACCTGGGCCTCAGCGTCATCAAGCACGACGCGGCCCCGGCCATGTGGGGTGTCACCACGCCGCAGCCCGTGAAGATCATCGGCAGTCTGCACCACGACCCTCGCGACGCGCTGCAAGACGCCATGGTGGCGATGCTGGAGAAGGAGCCCGAGGATGCCACGCGCGTATGACCTGTCCACTCTCGACCCGAAGGAAGCCGAACGCATTGTTCGTGCTCGCGAGTCAAAGAAGCGGGAGTACCAGCGCAAGCGCGAGATTATTTTGGCGCGCGGCCGGGCGTGGCGGGCTGCAAACCCGGAGAAGGCCGCCGCTGCAACAGCAGCATGGAATGCAGCCAACCCGGAGCGCCACCGCGACAACACCGCCCGTTGGTACGAGGCTAACCGGGAGCAAATCCTTGCGCGCCAGAAGCAGCGGGAGCGGGAGCTTTCCACCCCCGGTGTGCTCCGCAGCATCTTCTTGAAGGACTTCGACCGCAGTCTCGGTCTGACCGCTAAGGACGTGCCCGACGAAGTGCTCGAAACCGTTCGACTGACCACACTCATCAAGAGAGAACTGAAGCAAAGAAAGCAGGTATCGCCATGAACTTCCAAGAACTCAACGACCAACTCAGCGAGGTGTTCAAAGACATCCGAAGCGGCAAGATCAAGCCCGAAGTCGGCCACGAATTGACGAACACCGCTGGCGCGATTCAAGCCAACGTTCGACTGGCGCTGCTCAACGCGCGCCTGCGCGGCGAGACGCCGAACCTCACCTACTTCGGGGCCAAGAAGCCCGCTGCAAAGAAAGGTGGCGCCCGTGGATGACGCAGACATCACCGGCGAACGCGCCGAGCAGTACCACGCCGAGGCGTTGGTGAAGAGCCGCAAGCCTGCTGGCCCGCAGCCGAACGGCCGGTGCCACTGGTGCGAAGAGGTGGTGGGTGACGAGCACCGCTGGTGCCCGGACACCGACTGCCGCGATCAGTGGGAGAAAGAACAACGACTTATGGCAAGGGGCCGCGCATGACGAAACGCGAACAGGGGTACTTCGAGTCCGAGCACGGCTCGTTTCGCGAAGCCCACATGATTCTGACCAGCCTTGTTTCTTGCATCTTCGGTGCTTACGCAGGTTGGGCGGTTGCGCATCACACCGTCGGACGAGAATGCGACCGCATAGGCGCGTTCTATGTGGAGAAGAACGTCTACGACTGTAAGGAACGCAAATGACCACCATCCTCGAACTCAGCGCTGAGCGCACCCAGATCGCAACCCGCCTGCTCGAACTCGACGTGCAGGAAACTGAGTGGTCGCGCCAGTATTACGTGGACAACAAGCCGACCAGCATGAAGGACCGCTCAACGCTGTTGGCGGAACGTGCACGGCTGAAGCTCCGGCAGCACCAGATCAACCTGCAGATCAACTCTCTGCGGGTGGCTGGTAGCGGTGTGGAGGTGCAATCGTGAGAAGCCGGAGATTTGAGGCGTTTTTCGCCAAGCGTATCGGCGCATCCGCCGACCTAGTAGCCGCCATGTTCGACGGGAGCACCTACCGGGACTACAACTATCACGTCGAGCTGGCCTGGGCAGCGTGGTGCGCCGCGCTGGGGTTTGAAGCGCCGGAAGATACTGAGCGATGACCGCCCCAGCTCTACTCGAAATCCCCCTGGTGGAACTCACCACGCCCCACCAGGGCTACACCGTGGTGGCGAACCGCTGGTGGGCCACCCGCAACGGGAACCCCGTGCCCTGCTGCCACCCCGACCGCGACCTGCTGCTGGAGTGGGCGAAGGCGCGGGGGATGGATGTGATGTTCATTCCGGTCGCTTTTTGGCCGGGAAAGCCCCCGCTGTGATCCTCCCACCCGCCACCATTCAGGCCATCACCGGCAAGCAGCGGCGCTCTGCCCAAGTGCGAGAGCTACGCGCCATGGGCATCCCGCACCTGCTGCGCAGTGACGGCTCGCCCGTGGTGCTGGAGGCCGACGTGGTAGCATCAAAACAACAGTCGGCAAGAGCCCCGAAGCTGAGACTCGGATGAAGAAGCCCCGCGATCTCCCGCCCCGTTGCTACCTCAAGCACGGGGCGTTTTTCTACGTTTCACAATGTGGAAAATGGCATAACCTCGGGCGCGACAAGGACAAGGCGCTGCGCGAGTACGCGAAGCTGACCGTCAACACCGGCGCGCTGGACATCTCCCGGATGACCGGGCTCATCGACACGGCCCTGCCGATGATCTGCCACGGCAAGGCGAAGTCCACCGCGAAGCTGTACCGCCAGGCTGCAGCCAGGCTCCGGGTGATCTTCGCTGAGTTCGGCGTGGACGACGTGAAGCCCAAGCACGTGGCCCAGGTGAAGGTGTCGATGCGCGACACGCCCAACCTAGCCAACCGTTTCCTCACCGTGCTGCGTCTGCTGTTCGCCTACGCGGTTGAGCAGCAGTTGTGCGAGTGGAACCCCGCCAGCGGCATCAAGCCCTACCCGGAGGCCAAGCGCACGCGGCTGCTGAGCGACGACGAGATCGACCTGGTGCTCAGCCATTGCCAGCCCCGGCTGAAGGCGTTGGTGGGCCTGCTGCGGGTCACCGGGCAGCGAGTCAGCGACGTGCTCGCGCTGCGGCGCTCGGACCTGACCGACGAGGGCGTGGTGTTCGTCCAGGGCAAGACCGGCGCGCGGGTCACCCTGCGCTGGACCCCAGACCTGCGGGCGGCGGTGGACGCAGCGCTGGCGCTGCACGGCCCGGTCAAGCGGCTGACGGTGTTCTACGGTCGGCGCAACGCCGGTGGCCCACCGGGCTACGCCACCATCCTCAAGCAGTGGCGCCGTGCGGTAGCTGCGTCCGGCGTTAGCGATGCGAACCTGCACGACCTGCGCGCGGTCGCGGTGACCAACGCCCACCGCCAGGGCACCGACGCCCAGGCGCTGGCCGGGCACAGCAGCGCAGGTATGACCCGGCGCTACATCCGCGACAAGCTCGGGGTGGTGGTGACGCCGCCAACGCTGTCCAAGAAGGTGTCTAAAAGTGGCTGAAATCCTTGGACACCACCCCGCGCGGAGCGTTGATTCACAAGGCTTTTTCCGATGGCTCGGATACTGAACCAGTACCTGCCTGGTTCGAGCCTAAACTACTGACTGTCCTACGTATTTGCTGGTGCACTGTCTAAGCTGAAACTCGTTGCGCAAGTGCGAAACACTCGCTAAACTTGCTGAACGCTGATTTAGCGTGAGACACCCGGGAAGACCGGGAGAAAGCATCATGTGACAGTCCCAATCGAAGCCCTCACCGCCATCGGCTTGTTCGCCCTGGCCGGGTGGATTCTCGCCATCTACTGCGCGCTGAGAACTCGCGCCAGCGGGCGCTACGCGGCAAACCTGCGCGCGCAGTTGGCCCGCGAGAACCTGCAGCACTTGGACCAGGTCGCGGCGATTGACGCCTCGCGTCGCTCGCTGATCGAAGAGCGTGACCGACTGCGCGAGCAGAACAACATGTTCCGGCGCGGGCAGACGCCACCACCTGCCGCGAAGGCGGCGCCACCTGCTGAAAAGCCCCTGGCGACCGGCATGAAGCCCTCGCACAGTGCGAGCTACGCGGCGAGTCCCACACCGGCTCCGGCACCTGAAGTGCACCACCACATCCACCCCGGCTTCTGGTATGGCAGCTCCGCACGCGCTGAGCCGGAACCTGAGCAGCCCTGCCGTGCGTCGCGCTACGAATCTGGCGGCGGGGGCGACTTCGGTGGTGGGGGTGCCAGCAGCTCCTGGGAAAGCAGTTCCCCATCGTCCGACAGCAGCTCGTCGTCTTCGGACAGCGGTTCGTCCTGCAGCAGTTCTTCCGACTAAACCCCCAGCGCAAAGCTGAGAGAAAGCACCATGTGACCTTCGACCAACCCCGCGCAGACGCCCTGCGCACCGCCATCATCGGCACGTCGCAAACCCTGCGCCACTACCCGGACGGTGACGCCAAGACCCTGCTGACCGAGCACCTCGCTCTGCTGCAAGAAGCCGAGTTGATCTTCCTGACGGATGCCTTCGTCGGTGACGAATCCCACGATGTGAAATCTGACGCGATTCTGCGGGCGGAAGCTGAACTGCGGGCAACCCAGGCGGAACTCGCGAAGGCTACTGACCCGCACGCCGAGCTGCGCAAGACCTGGGTGCCGGGACAGCGGTGGCAGTTCTCCTTCAAGGAGGGTGAATGGGAGGACGTAGCTAGCGAACCTATGTGGGGCCGGCACACCGCCTACCGCCGCCACCCCGACGACATCGACCAGCCGAAGCCCTGGTATCCAGACGACTCAGGTGAATGGGTGGAACTCCCTGAGATAGTGGTCGAACGCGCGAAACTGCTGCAGTCGATCTCGCCGCTCGAAAAAGTTGAAGTGATGACCCGTGCCAACCGCGAAGATCGCAGTTGGAACAGCTACGTTCGGCAGAAATCGTTCTGGAACTTCTTCTCACGTAACCAGGGCTTCTTCAACATCGTCGCCTACAAGGTCGTCAAATGAGCACGAACTTCAAGCTCACCAGCGACCAGAGCGCCGCCGTGGCGACCGACTACTACTGGGACGAGGACATGGGGCGCTGCCCACGCGGGGCCAAGGTCCAACTGCTCGGCGAGGGTGGTGTGGCGGTTTACGGCACCTACAACGGGCGCGATTCGTTTTGGGTTGCGTGGGCGCCGTGTCCTAAGCGGAGGGAGGTGCCATGCGCTGCCGCATGATCGGTGGCTCGCGCCACGGGCAGACGGTGAGCGTTGCCGACCCGCCGCTTGCGTACATCCAAGTTGCCGGGGTGATGACCGATTTTGACCGATACCCCATTGACCGATACCCCATTGAGCGATACCGGTTGGACCACTGGGTGTTCGATGACTTTCGCGGGACCGTGGAGAGGGCCGTCTACGTTCACTCATCCATGAGCAAGGAGGATGCGCAGCCGTACATCCAGGGTTGGTTCGAGACTGGGGTTATCGCCCCGCTGGCGAGCACGCCGCCCGGTCCACCCTGACCTGCTCGGCCAGCGCCGCTACTTCTGCGTCGCGTCGCCCAACGATTGCTGCACCTTCTGCAACCAGGCCGACGCCCTCGTCAAGTAGTCCACCGAGGGTTTTGAGTCGATCTGCCGCACGCTCGATGACAGCGGTGTCAGACTCACCTGGGGTTCGACTGATGGTGGTAAAGGTGGCGATTTGTGCGCGCAGGCGCCCAATAAGCACATCGCGGCGATTGCGCTCGTCTTGCGCCAGGAGAAGTCGTTTCTGGAAGTCATCGGTCAGCCCTTGTTGGTTGGCGGCGTGCTCGGCCGCGACTGCAGCTTTCTCTGCACGGTATGCGGCGAGGTCTTCGGCCCGCTCGCGTTTCTCTCGGTCGATCTCGGCGCGAACCTCAGCGGTCTCGCGCTTCGCGTTTGCCACACGGGCTTGTTGCCCCATGACGGCTGCAGCCAGCGCTGCGATAGCAATCCAGTACACCCAGCCAGGTACGATCATGTGCCCACCTCGATCACTTCAATGGTGAGCGACGGCGCGGGGCCTTCAACAACACCGTCCCGCACGAATACGTTCGTGCCCACCGTGCCGGAGCCGCGAGCGGTCAGCCGCCCGCCGCCTGGCTGTTCAACTACGACGACACCGCCCGAGGACGAGATCACCTCGCCCACGGTCAGCGGGTAGGTCGGTAGCAGGCCCAGCAGCCGCTTGTAGGGGTTGTGGATCATGCGTATGTCTCCAGGCCAATCGACTGCCAAATCTCGGGCAGACCCACTTCCACCTGCACGCTGCGGCTGAAGCCGAGACGCTCCACGCCCCCGTCGCGGTACAGAACCAGCTTGCCTGGCGGGATGATCCCGGTCTCTTCGAGCACGGGCATGCGCAGGGTGACGTTGCGTTGTCGGCCTGCGGGGGACAGCGCGGCCACGCCCCGCTGGCGAGCAGCATCGACGTGGGTGATGAGCGCGTCGGTCACCATCGGCGCGATGGACTCGCCCGAGGTGCCTGCACGGGTCACCTGACCCAGCACGCCAGCGGTGGTGCCGCTCACGAACACCCGGTCGTAGGTCGGCAGGTCCACCCGCTCGATACCCTCCCGCGTGGCGACAGCAGCCGGGATGTCGAAGTCCGGCGTGAGGTCGGCCCACTGATGCGGCATCGCCGGATAGCGCGGCAGCACGAACAGCTCCTGCGCGGTCGGGTGCGGCTGGATGTACGCGCCTGGCGCTGCCGCGATGTTGGTTAGCGCGCTCATGTACGAGCCCTGGTGCGTCCAGACGTTGCCCGGCACGGTCCAGTCCGTGATACCCCAGTTCACCGTCCAGCCCAGCGGCACGCCGTTGAGCGTGAGCACGTCGCCCATGAGCTGCTGCGCAGTCCGCGACGTGGTGTTGCCGAAGAACATGCTGGCGGCGTAGGGGCTGTCGAGCAGCGCCGACTTGCTGCGGCCGGACACGCGCACGCTGTTCTGACCGAACGTGCGCTCGGTGCCGATCTGCTCGACCAGGAAGCGGTAAGGCACGCCGTTGATCGTGGCTTGGACTTCGACCGGATCGCTGGAGGACAGGTCCACCAGCGGCAGCGCCACCCACGGCAGCGAGGCGCTGAACGACCACGACCACGAATCGACATCCAGGGACATCGACATGTTCAGCGTGGGGATCAGCGCGTTGTCCGACACCCGTCGCAGGATCGCGTCATTCAGAACCATGTAAACCCTCTTGACCGGTACGACGACCGTTTCGCCCGGCTCAGGCCCGGGACCATGCCGCTCGCACACGAACACCAGATTCGGACCGCCTGGCCCTTCCACGAACACCAGGTTCGGGTCGGGGATGTAGCAGGGGTCTTCCGGCTCTGGCCCGGGGCGCACCCAGATGCCCGGCGGGGGTCGCATGGCGTCCTGGTACTCGCTGTGCACCAGAACCGTCAGCAGCATGCCGTCTTGCGCGGGTGCAACCACGCCCAGCGAGTATCGCGTCGCGTCTTGGAACCTGCCTGCGGTGAAGTTTCGCCGGTCGCGGATGCCCTCCTGGAAGTGGCTCACGCGGCCGAGCTGCAGCCCGATGCCGTCTTGGAAGCGCGAGTCGGACGCTGAGCGCAGCCGCACGCCGTCCTGGAACTGCGAGCGCGCGGCCGTGCTGACGCGTGCGGCATCTTGGAACCGCCCCCGCTGTTGCTGGCTGACGCGGATGCCGTCGGTGAAGAACCCACGGAACCCGCTGCTCAGTGGAACCGCGTTCTGCCACGGGCTGCTCGTCTCAGAGTTCGCGTGCGCGCCGTCCTGGAACCCGCTCTGCGCGCCGGTTGTGCGGTGCGAGGCGTCTTGGTACGGGGAGCCAACGTCGGCCACGGTCGGCCGCGAAGTCGAGGTTTCGTATGCGACCGCCACCGAGCCCTTGAGTTTCGGCAGCGAAGCGACGAGCGTTACCGGCTGGCCGAGGTGCGTGAGCACCGACCCGCGAAGCGCGGGCAGACTCGCGACCAGCGTGATGGTCGCGTCTGTCGCTGGCGGTGGGCCGTCGTCGCTACCGAAGACCAGGTTGGGGTCGTTGGCCTGCGCCGACCGAAAGACGAGATCGGCCGACACGGCTTAGTCCAGTGCGGTCAGGCCGAGGATCGCGTAGGCTCCGGCATACAGCCGCGTTCCGGTGGTGCCAGAGAGCTTGAATGGACCTGCGCCAGCCTCATCGGTGACAGATCCCTCACCCACGATGTCGTCATCGCCGTTGATCCACACAGCGCGCACAGCATCGCCCTGGACGGTGATCTGATCCCCACCCGCATCTTCCTGTTCCAGCACGATCTTGTTCGCGACGATGGCTCCGCACGGCTTGGCGAGCACCATCGTCACCAGCAATGTGTCCTCGTCGTCATAGAACTCGATGCGCGAGTTCTCCGTGCCGGTGTCGGCGTACGCAATCGACGCCGCCAGGCGAACGTTGTTGTGGGCAGCGGGGATCGTGAGTTCGCTCATGCTACGGTCGGTGTGATCCGGTCGGCGATCACCGCGCGGAAGTTGTCGTTGTGGTCGTAGGACACGACGCTGTAGGTCTCATTCTCGTCGATCTCGGTGAAGCTGTACGCGCCGGTGGTTGCGTTGCTCCACGTCTCCCGAACCATGAGGCCGTCGCGATCCCGAACCAGGCGCACCTTGCGGCGCACGGGTGTATCAGTCGGTGTGCCGTCTTCCTTCACCGTCGCCGTGATCGAACCGCGACCGGCCAGGTAGATGTCGCGGACTGACCTGGACGCGGTTGTTGTAGCTAGTCCAACCACTGCGGGTATCGCCTCGCGCCAGAAGGGGTTGCTGTTGGCCGACAGCCTGGCCGCAGCGGGGATGGGAATTTCCCCGCCATTGGTTGCATCTGGAAAGGCGTCTGTCGGCGGTGTGAAGTCGGCCACGTACCGCGCCACGCCATTGGTCACGCGGAACTCATCAATGAGCACGTCGCCGTTGAAACTTGAGTTGTAGTACCCCCCGAGCACACCTTGGGCGCCGGTGAAGTTGAAGCTGCTGGAGAACTCATGGATCTTCACGCCGTCCACGAACAACCTCACAACGCCCGACTCGCGCGTGAGCGCCAGGTGCTGCCAGGTTGCAAGAGTTATCGCCGTGCTCGTCGGAACAAACCCCCCGAAGTACAAACCGTACTGGCCGGAGCCATGGGCCAGGATTGCGACGTTGGAGTTGTTCTGCGCATACCCACTCGCCGTAGATAGCTGACAGATACCCCATTCGGCACTGCCGACGGCCGAGTTCCAATAGACCCACATTTCGACAGTGAAGTCGTCTGTTCCGAAGACCATCCCACCCGGGATTTGCAACGACCCTGTGCGGCGAAAATCCCCGGCCTGCGCCCCGAACTTTTTGATCGAAGTCGAAACGGTTGGGGCTCCCTGCAGCGTGGTCAGCGTTTGAGCCAAAGGGCTGTTGTCGGCAAACGCGGACTCGAAATGCATGAGCAGCGTCGTGTCCGTGTAGTTGAGGTCTCCCCCGGCGGTAGTCGTCAGGGCGTTAGCCCCCGGCCACTGGAAACGGCCCTGCCGACCCAGAGCGGTCCAATTTAAGGCGTCGGACGAATACTCCAAGTCGAAGTGCGACAGGAACAGCGATTGAGACGCTGCTGAGCCGAGGCGAGCGAAAGCCACATCGGCGGTGCTACCCGAGCCGAAGTCCCATTGCAGTGCGAAGCCTGGTGGCGTCGGATCGAACCGCGCCACGGTGGTCGTGTTGTCGTCTTGCAGGTCGGAAACCGTGCCGCTGACGAGCGGAAGGGTGCACGTAAGAGTGGCGCTATCATCGACGCGCACACCTGCGGCGTACAGATGGAACTCACTGAGTTCCACATCCCCGCCACCATACGCACTCAGCCCAATTGCGCGCCAGTACCGTGCTGCTGGCATCTCTTACGTCCTCCAGGGGCCAGTCACGTCAACGAACATGGCGCCGTAGGTCGAGCTGCCCGGCGTGCCGGTGCGGATCGCCATGAACCGCTTACCCGAGAAGGCGCCCGTGCCATCAATGGTGTCGCGCGTGTTGAACGAGTCGCCCAGCGTCTGCGGGCAGTGGTAGGCCCCGGCCACCCGGCCTCGGACCCCTGTACCGACCTGAATTTCCACGGGCGAGACCAGCAGCGCGTTGTCTGGGCCGTTGGGGTACGTCAACCCGCTTTGGTTGTAGTTGCTGGTGCCGGAGTACCCCGCGTTGGTGTTCATCGCGGCGAACTTCTTTGCCAACTGAGCAGCGCCGAGCCCGGTACTTGCGCGTGCGATATAAGCCAGAGTGGTTGTGTTCGTGCCCAACCCGTAACCGATGCAGCCTGCAATCGGTGAGCCGGTATTGTTCACCCCCGAGTCCCCGCCGAAGATCGCACAGCCGTATGCGTCACCGCTCTTGTTGGAGTCGATGTCGCCAAACCCGAATGCGGCGCCCACCCCCAAGACGTTGGCGGCGAAATTTCCCCACAGGATGAAACTGCGGCTGTCGCCGATGAGCAGCCAGTCGCGCGCAGCAGAGCTTGCAGAAGAGGACTTGCCCCAGTACATGCCACCGCTCACCTGCGCCTCGGTCGGGAACGGGTGGATGCCGGTGTTCGCATCGCTCATGGCCTCGTAACCAACCACGCGGCACGTCGTCGTGCCAGTGTCGTCCACTCGCAGGTACATGCGCGTGGACTCCACATCGTCAGCACGGTAGACCCGCAGGTTCGTACCGGTGAACGGTGTAGAAAAGCCCAGCGGGGACATCTTGAAGGTGATGGTCCCGGTCGCCGTTCCATCTGCCTCTTCCGTTGCAAACGAAACGCTACCGCTCGCCACCGCTATGACTTTCTGGTCACCGTTGAGACCACTCGGTGTGGCGCCTGCCACGAGAACCGAAGAGCCGACTTCCGGTGCGGCAGAGCCGGAGAATTCCATGGTGGCAACCCCATCGCTCACCACCAGGCTGGTCACGGACTTGCTGCCGAAGCCGTCCTTCAGGCAGGCGTCCAGCACGCCGACCATGGACCCGACGGACCCGCTCAACACGGGGGCCGAAACCATACCGCTGTGGAAAAATTTGACGCTCATCTTTGATCCTTATGGGCGATCCACGTCGCCGCGAGTGAGAAGCGAGAAGCTGTAATCGGTTCCGGCTTCTGGGCCTTGTTGCACCGTCCGCACAATCCATACAGGGAACTGTGCCCCAACGGTGTTGATCCGCAGAATGTTGCCCACCGACCAGCCGCTACCCCACCCGAGATCGGAGATCGTGAAGTAGGGCTCGCCAGTCGCTGGGTTCAGCGGGGCGCACGTGGCGTTTATGGAGCCCGTGTCGATCACACCCACGTGCTCACCGATCACCTGGAACGCCGTGGTGCTGGTGAACCGAAGTGCCCAGCGCTCGGTCACCGCACCGGCATTCGTGACCAGGATGGGTGCCAGGACATCGTTGTAGGTGCCTGTGGCTGGGGAGCCGGACACCGAGTCGCCCCAGGTCACTCCGTCCCAAGAGCCTTGATCGAACAGCGTTGACACGCGGCTGCGCAGGTCGCCCGACATCAGCGCGCTCGAAACGTAGGTGCCCTCGGTCGGATAGTCGTGGGTCAGGCGGCGGGTGAACCCGAGCACACCATTGATCTGCACGTCGCTGACCTGCAGCAAGTCTTCGATGCGGTGTTCAACGGTCACCGGCTGCGAGTACCCGGTCACCGAGGTGAACGTCACCGTCCCCGCTTCGAGGTCCGTTGTGTAGCCCGTGTTGATCGTCTCACCGTCGTTCCCGATCACCCGGACTCGGGACAAGCGCGTGCGCCCCGTATCAACGGTCTGTGCGTCCGTGACTGTGGCCGGGGACATTTGCGCGGTGTTGCCGATCACGACGAAGCCGCCATTGCGGAAGATCGGGACGCGGCCGTCTTGCGGCAGGCGCACCGGGTCCAGGCCGAGTAGATCGGCGTCCAGTGGCAGGTAGGTGTAGGCCACGGCGGCGTAGCGCACACTGTCCGAGATCACGGTGTAGGGGCGCCAGATTTTTCCGTCGCCCGACACGTAGTCGGCGTCGTACCAAACCTTGTCCTCGTTGCCAGCCGCTGTGACCATCTCGCCGAAGCGCAGACTGACCACGCCCGTTTCGTAGTCAATCTCGCCCTTCACGTCCGATGCCGTGATGAAGCCGTTCGTGTCGGCTGTCAGCGTGCGCGTTGTCTCCGTGCCGTCCTTGCTCATGACGAACTGCACGACAAAACCGCCTGGCCGGATAGGCGCGGCCGAAGTGCGGAAACGCAGCTCCGGCACTTGCAGGATGGCCTGTGTGGTGCTCATGGAGAGCACCTCGCCTGCGTTCGTTGCAGCCTCGTTCACCATGATCACAGCCACCGTGCCGAGGCTGTAGTTGACCGAACCTGCAGAGGTTGCCGAACCGTTGGTCACGTCCAGGTCCGTGAACAGCGTCCCTTGGCGGTCGAAGTAGCGACGACCGCCGACGGTGAAGCTCAGCGAGCCGCCGACGATGGGATCGCGGTAGCCTGCCGTCAGGTCCAACGTGGCGGTCGGCGTGAACGTTTCGGTGGCGGTCGTACCGGCTGCCGTCGTGCGATAAGTGACCTTGACGTACCCGCTCAAGTCTGCAGGGAACGTGGAGCCAATGGTGGTGTACTCGAACCCGTCAAACACGACCTGGAAGGTGGCCTTCGTGATCGTGGTGACCACCGTGCTCACCAGGCGCGCGCCAACATCAACGCGGTCGCCGGTGGTCGTGCTGTAAGCGCTGGTGCCGATCTGCTGGGGCGTGTACTTCGGCTTCGGCAGGCTGATACCAACGTCCGGTGTGAAGGTGATCGTGCCCGCCGTGTAGTTGATCGTGGCGTCTGTTTCAGGTCGCGTCAGGAACGCCCCCGCGCCGTCATCCTTGACCGTCACGATAGGGTCCACTGCCGGAGCCCACGGGCGAGTGGCCGTAACCTCCTGCTGGTAGGTCGTCGTCGTGTAGATCACGCCCGACACGCCGAGATCGGCTGGGTCGTAAACCGTGTTCCATTCAACTTCCACCGAACCTGGAAGCACGTTCGGATTCGCCAGCGTAAGCGCCAGCGTGCCGTCGATCTCGCGCTCTGGGGCGGCGAAGTTCTCGACAATCGGTGCGCCCCAGGAATACTCGACGGAGAACTCGGGGTTCGCACCGGGGATCGTCGTCGGCAGAATGCGGATGGCACCCGTGCGGTAGTCCACGGTGCCCGTGGCGTCTCCCGTGAGGTTGCCAACCCCGTCGTCCGTTGCCGACTTCGGCGTGGCCCCTTGCGACCACTCGACGGTCACAGTGTTTGGTGCCACACCGCCGTTTGCCAACTGGATGTCGTACCCCAGCTTCGTGGTGCCACCCGAACGGTCGTCCTCGGTGGACACGGACCCGAACGTCGCCAGGACGTTGGAGTTGATGTCGGGCAGCGCACCTAGCGTCACCACCAGGGAGCCGGTCGTGTAGTTGACGGTGCCAGAGCCAAACGCCGCATCGCTACCCGCGAGTTGGCCGGTGCCGTTGTCCCGCAGCGTGTACCAGCGGCCTTGCGCGCGGTAGCTGATCTGCACCGTGTTTGGCGCAGGGGGTGGGTCGATGATCTGGACAAACGTGCTGGAGCGCGTCTCCTGCGTGACGATCCAGGACGCCGTGCTCAGGAAACGCGGGGGCGCCGAAGCGGGCGTGTACGTGACCGTTTTCGTGCCGGGGTAGCTGGTGCCGGAGCCGAGCAGGGAGATGATCCCCTGCGAATAGTCCACCAGGCCAACCTGAGTGACCCCGCTCATGAGACGGCCCCCGCTGTCCACCAGCGTCACGCCGCCCACCACGATGGACAGGGAGCCCGGCATGATGTTCTGCCCGACAAACAGCGCGTGCGTGCTATCGAACGCCGCGCCCGTGGTGACCACGAACGGATCGCCGGAGCGGGTGAACAGAAGAAGATCGCCGTTCGGCCGCAAGTCCGTCAGCGCAATCTCGGTCTGCGCGTTAGGGACGAGCTGCGTGTAGACGCTGCCGACGCTGGCCGACAGGTCACCGATTGAGGCTTCTTCGGTCAGCGGTACCACCCCTGCGTAGGTTCCCGCGTCGGCGACGTTCGTGTCCCGGACGATGGCCGCAATACTGCCGCGTGTGAAGCTGCGATTTGCGGGCGTACCTGTGAAGTCGTAGCGCAGGGCATCGCTGATGTCGCAGGTGATGACCGCACCGATGAAATCCGACCGCGAAACTTCGTCGTAGAAGACGCGGGTCGAGTAGCTCACGCGGGTAACGCGCACATACTGCTCGTACTCGGAAGGTTCACCTTCGTTCTGCACCAGCACCAGCGTGCGGCCGATGGTCGGCAGCTCTGCTTCAGGGCGCTGCAAGAGCTGGATCGCCCGCTGCCCGGCGATGTGGTTCTCGAAGAGCACGCCACCCCAGGACGGCCCGCGCACCAGGTAGCTCTCAACCCTGTTGGATGCGTCCGTGCGCCGGTCGAAGGTGTCGCGCGTGCTGAACAGCGTGATGCTGACGTTCGGATCGTCAGGGGGGCTTGCAACGATGACGTTCCCGCCGAGGTACGTGTCGCGGTTGTCCGTTTGAACGTGGACATGCACCTTGCGCATGTTGATGCGCCCACCGGCGCGGTCAACCTCGGAGATGTCGGGGAAGATGTTGTTGCTCTCGCCGTCCTGGATGATGTTGGCGGTCGGAGCACCGCCGCCCTCTGGCACATCGTCCATCGTTTGCGACTCAACGAGCTTGATGTCTCCGGCCAAAATTGCCACTGTTAAATCTCCATGAAGCGGATCGTTGCGAAATACAAGTCCCCGGTCTGCACGTCGCTGTAGTGCACCCAAGGCCGAGCCTCAACCGCCGCTCCATCGTGGTGTCTGAAAATCACAGAGCGTGATACGCCTCGCAGTGTAAGTTCCATGACTTGGCCGGGTACTGCGGCCCAATTTCGCAGTTGCGTCAGCGTGGTCAAATCGGTGGCCCCGCTGCGGTCGTCTTCGGGCTGCAGGGTGATCGGGCGCCCTGCGACGCGCGAGGCCGCAGAAACAACCAGCGCCCCGGTGACAGTCCGCTGAGAGGTTTGCTCGACCGGGTGCCAGTCGTTCTCGTCGTTCCAGAGCAAGTCTGGGTTCAGGTTGATCGTGGTTGCGCCCACTGTCAGGGTGATGCTCATTAGGTTCTCCGTGCTGCTTCTTCAAGGGTGCGGAAGATGCCAGTCAGACGTGCGGCGTCCGCTTCTGAGTTGACACCCACAGTGGTGCTTTGGCCCCCGAGGTTGAACGTCAGGTTCACGGTGCGCGAGGATTCGGGAAGCCCGCCGCCTGTGTTGACCCCTGCTCCACCGCCGGTCGAACTGCCACCGCCACCACCGCCACCACCGCCACTGCTGGAGAAGCCACCGCTCATCGACCCGCCATCGGCCGTGCCGCCCATGTTTCGCGGCTTGCGATTGAGGTCGCTCAAGATGTTCTCGGCCTCGCTCTTGCCAGCGTCGTCGTACTTGTAGTAATCGACCATCTTGCCGAGCGCCTGGGACAGCGTGGAGTACTGCCCGCCCCACTTGAGTTGCGCGGCGCTCGCCATGTAGCCCGTGGTGCCGTCCGGCTTCACGAACTGCTTGGCAAGTTCTTCGGCCAGAACGTCTTCGATACCCGCTTGCTTCAGGTAGTCGATGATCGACGCGCGGTTCCACACGAACTGCTGCATCCGCTGGCCGTTGCTGTCCAGCGTGAAGCCGTCCTTGTCCACGTTCCAGTATTTGCGTTTCGCTTCGGCTGCTTGCTCGGTGGCAGCAGCTTCTTGGCGCAAGAGTTCAATCTGGCGCTGGGTGTAGTCCGAAGACTGCATGTAGCGCATGTTCAGGCGCTCCAGCGCGTCGCTGTTGGCGTTGGTTGCCTGGGCGTTGCTGTAGCGCGCGGCGGTGTTTGCGGCGAGCCCCTGTGTGCTCTTTTCGCGTTCCGTGTTGCCATTGCGCAGGGCCGTGAGTTCCTTTTCAAGAGCCTCCACATTCACGCCGAGTGCCTTGGCCTCCAGCATCTTGACTTCGGCCGCGCGAATGCTGTTCTCGATGCGGATGCGCTCCACGTCGGTGAGCTGATTCTTGGCAATCAGTTCTGCCCGCTGCGCTTCTGCCGTGGCGATGATGGATTGGGCTTCGGCTTCAGCAGCCGCGATCTTGGTGCGGATGATCTGAATTTCGATCTCCCGCTGCTTGATCGCGGCCTCGCGCGCTGCGTACTCGTTCCCGTCGAGTACCGCCTTGCGTTCTGCGGCCTGGGCCTGCTTGAGTGCGAGGTCGAGGCCCGCCAGTTCCAGTTGGGCGATGGACTTGGATGCCTCTGCGTAGGCAGCGCTCAGGCGTACCGCATCGCTCAGCGCGTCGTTGTAGCGCGCCTGCGCGACGGCGAGGCCGTCCAGCGCCTGCTTGACTTCCTTGTCAGTCAACAGTCCTCGGGCTTTGAGTTCTGTGACCTCCAGCAGCCTGCGCCCGGCCGCAGCCAGTGCCTCGCGGTACTCGTTGATCTTCGCCGAGTTGTCTGCATAGGACTCGGCCGCGATCTTGCGCGCCACTGCTTCCTGGCGCGCGGCTTCTGCGGTTGCCTTGGCCTGCGCTTCCTCCGCGCGGGCGACAGACACCTTCTTCTCCAGCTCTTCACGCTGAACCTTTGTGGCCTCGGCCGACAAACCGCGTGCGCGAGCGTTTTCTTCCAGCGCGCGGATTTGCAGGGCGATGATGTCGGCTTCTGCCTTTTGGTTCTCTGCCACCACGGCTTGGGCTGCCGCCAGGCGTTCGGCCGCAGCAGCCTGCGCGAGCAGGACTGCTTGCTCGTCGCCGCGAATCTTGGCGAGTGAAACCAAGGTCTCGCCCTCGGTCTGCACCGCCTTGGCGTACTTCTCCGAAGCCTCGGTCTGCTTCTGTTGCACCGACAGCATCTCGGCGGCGGCAACGTTGAACTGCACGATCTTGGCGCCCAGGTCCAGCGTGCTGTCTGCGGCCAGGCGATTCGACAGTGCGCTGAGTTGCGCGACCTTGCCCATGCCGTCGAGTGTGGACGCCGCCTGAACGGCTGCTGCGGATGTCGTATTCAGCGCGGCGGTGGCGGCCTGCTGTCCGGCAGTGAACTGCTGCTGGGGCGCCAGCAGGTTGTTGAAGGCGTTGGCCTGGCTCGCCAATCTCTCCACGGACTTGTCGAGTTCGGTGTTGAAGAACTCCCAGGCCGTCTTGTCGCCCGTGAGGGTTCGGTAGAACGCCGTGATCGCGAAGCTGGCAATGCGGATGGCTTCTGTCAGCGTGCTCAGGCCCAGCGCGACCGCGCCGACCGTGCCGCCGAGAATCTTCAGCGCGGCCACCAGCAGGTTGGTGACACCTGCGTCGCCCAGGCCCTGCGCAATCTCCGTCAGCAGACCCTTGAAGCGCTCGAACGTCGGCACCAGACCGTCGGTCTCACCGCGAAGCGACTGCAGCCCCTGTGTGAACGCGGGGAAGAAGTCGCGCGCAGCCAGCCCGCCGCTCTCGACCAGCTTGATGAGCTGTGCTTCGGTGATCCCCAAGCCCTTTGCTGCCAGGCCCAGCGCGCCCGGAAGTCTGTCTCCTAATTGCTGCCGCAGTTCTTCTAAACTTACAACACCCTTACTGGCGATCTGACCCAATGCATTCAGCGCGCCGCCCGTGGCCTCGGCGCCCAGGCCAAGCGCGGCAGATGCTTGCGTCACCGCGCGGAACAGCGCGTTCGATTCGGCAATGGGGACGTTGGCCCCCTTCATCGCAGCCGAGAATTTGACGAACTCGCCGCTCAGTCCCCCGAACGAGACACCCGCTTCGCTGGCCGTCTTCCGCAGGAAGTTGATCTGACTGGCCGTGGTGAGCGCATCCTTGTAGATCGCGTTCAACCCCCGGCGCATCTGGTCGATCTGGACGATGGCGACGATGAACTCGCGCCCCATCTCCTTGATCTTGTTGATGAGCGCACCGATCCCGTCCGCGATCAGGTTGCCAGCCGCGATCTGCCCCATCGAGTTCTTGAGCAGACCAGCGGCCTTGTCGGCCAGCGTCAGTTCGCCGCGCACTTCGCGCAGGCTGCGTTCCAGTTCCTTGATGCGCGCGTTGCCCGAGGCCATGGCGACCGACAGCTCGCGGCCAGTCAGGTTGGCGCCGTCGCGCACCAGGTTCATCGCATCGCGGACCTGGCGGATTTCAGCTTCCAGCTCCTGCGCGCTGCGCACACCGACCGTGCCGAACGCCTGTTGCAGCGTGCGCGCTGCGTCGGCTGCAGCTCGGGCCGATGCGTCAGACGCTTCCTTGGCACGGCGCTGGGCGGCTGCGTACTCGTCCTGGGCTTGCGCCAGGAACTGGGTCTGGGCGCGTACCGTTGCGGCCTCGGTGCCTACCCGGTTCAGCGAGTTGACGAGTTGCACCTGGGCCGCAGCCACGTTGTCCGTGGACACGCCGAGCTGGTCTGCTGCCTGGCGGGCCTGGTCCAGCGCGGTGGAGCGCTCGCGCAGCGCGGCGTTGGTGCTGTTGAGAGCCGCTTCGGTGCGCGTGTAGGTGTTCTGCAGCTTGGCTTCGGCTGTCTCTGCCTCGCGCACTGCTGCGTTGGCCGCGCGCAGTTCCTTAGTGGCCGCTTCGTCGGCGTTGCGGGCCTCGATCTTCGCGCGAGTCAGGCGCTCAACCTCCGACTTGTAGTTCGCAACTCGGTCGCCGTTCTGCTCGTAGGAGTTGCGCAGAATCTGAAGCTCATCTCGCAGAGCCTTGAATGTAGCCTTAGCTTCATCGGCTTTGGCTGCTGCAGCCTGCTGCTCAGTCTTGGCCCGCTCCGTGGCCGTGCCCAGTGTCGCGAGCTGCGCGCCGAGTTCGGCGGTACTCGTCTCAGCCGCCTGCTGTGCGACCTTCAGTTCGTCGGTGGCGCGAGCCAAGTCCTCGAACGTGCGCAGCGCAGTGGCCTGCTGCCCTAGGCGGTCGATCTCGTCGGCCAGTTGCTGGAACTCGGGCGCGGCGTCGCCACCCTCTTTCGCCAGTTGTTCGACCGACTTCTTGAGCTTGTCGATGTCCTCTGCCCCGGTGGTCTCTACCCCGAGGGTCAGCTTCACGTCTCTGTTGGAGGTCGCCATTGAGCTTTCCTAAATTGAAAAGCCCGCCATACCTGCGAGGGCGTGGCGGGCTTCGGTGGCGGGCTGCGGTCCCGCCGCACCAACTCGTCGCTTAGGCTGGAGCGTCGATCTGACGAACCACGAACGGTGCGTCCATGCCCGCTGGCGTCTTCATGCGACCGGGCAGGCTGATCGTGTTGAAGTCGTCAGCGAGGAAGTCGAACGCGCTGTCGGCCGAGATCACGGCTTCGTACACGATCACTTCCATGTCGGCGTCTTGCTCGGCGAAGTTGCGGGCGTGCAGAACGGCCTTCACGCGCACGTCGTTGTTGGTCATGCCCTTGATCTCGGAGCCGGTCTGGTCATCGAACGTGCCGGTGACCTTCAGGATTTCCGTCGCGTCGATGTCGCCAGTTGCCAGGGTCTTGATCCAGCCCATCTTGGCGTTGAGCAGGTAGTCTTCGCCCAGAACGTAGGTGTCGGTGGCCGTGGGGTCTTTCGCCACCAGGGTCAGGATCGCGGCCTTGGGCAGAGGCATCCAGACGCCGTGCTTGGTGGGCACGTCGATGGCGGTGGACCAGGTGCCAGCGGCTTGGGTCAGGACCGCCGTGGTGCCGAACAGGGCAATCGCGATGGATTCCTTGTTGACTTCGGGCAGGTCGATGGTCAGATCGGCGGGTTGGGGAATCGTCACGGACTCGATCACCTGGCCGTAGGTGTTGCGGCCCTTCGAGACCAGTTCCTTCACTTCGGAGTTCGGCTTGATCTCGAACTTCGAGCACTCGTAAGGGCCGAGCATGTCGCCAGCAGCACCACCGCTGAAGCGAGCCAGATACAGGTCACCAGACCCCAAGAAACCACGTGCTGCCATGAAAATTCTCCTTAAACGCCATTCAGGCAGAGTGCCTAATACGGGCGCAGTTTGCTGTGAAACAGGCGTAACTGCCTGCGGCTAAATTTCGCAGTTATGGGTTCGCCAGGTCTTCCGCGAAGACCACGGCGATCTCCACTCGTACCTGCACCAGCGCTACGCCATCAGGGCGCGGGCCAATATCTCGACCGACGTACTCCACTGCGAAAACCTTCCCGTCGAGCATGCGGTTGCCCCCGCCGAAGATCGCGCGCTTGATGTCACGGATCATGGCGTGCGCCTTGTCGTTCGGGTTGTTGGGGTCGCAAACGTCCCATGCGTCGATCATGTATGGCTGGCGCACCTTGATCTTGGCCGTCTGCGTCTTGCCCGCCGTATCGTCCGTCCGGTCGTCGGCCTCGATGACGATAATGCACGGCGGCTCGTCGTCGCCTGGCAGCTTGCGGCGGCCCATGAACACTGCGCGGCCGATGTCGGTCTCGCAGCCGTTCGACAGCAGGACGCCCTGCATGCGCGTCTTGATCTCTGCGGCCACATCGGCCGACTTCATGAACACTGTCATCCGAGGACTTTCTTCAGTTCTGCTTCGGCCGCGTCGGTGATCGCCGCCTGGTAGTCGTCACCGATCTGTTCTCCCAGCGCGGTGGCCGCGACGCGGAAGAGCTGGTAGACGGATGGGCCGACCAGTGCGTCGCCCAGTTTGCCGTTCGGCTGTCGCTTGACGATCAGCGGGGTGCCGGTCTTCGACACGAACACAAACGCCTTGCGGCTCTTGAGTTGTTTGCGCGCCCCCCGCACTACCTCCACGCTGGGTGCAACTTGTTTCTGACCCTTGGGGATGCCCAACTTCGCGTAGCCCTTGGAGCGCGACGGGTCTTGTACGCCAGTATGCTCAACCCGCAAACCGTACCGACTGAGCAGCGTGTAATCACTGCCTGCCCGGGCTTTGGCGACAATTTCTCCGGTCGGACGATTGACGGTTGCTTTGTTCACCTCGAACCGCTCTTGCAGGTAAGCATCCGTGAGGTTGATGCCCGACAACATCCGCTTGCGGGACAGGTCGTAGGCCGACTCGATCTGCTCGTTGGTGACTTCCACCAGGCGCTGGCCCAGCGCTTCGGGGGTGACCTCGCCAAGACCATCGACCAGCGCGTCGAGCTGGCTGGTATCGACCTTGATGCTGAACGTGGACTGGGCCACGTCAGACCTTCAGCACGACGAAGCGCGCGTAGGCTTCCTTGTCCTCGATCTTCGCGTCGAGGATGTAGCTGCCGTCAGGATGGGTCAGTGCGTCACCGACCTTGGGGTTGTGAATCTTCTCGATGGTGGCGACATCGCGGTCCACCACCATGTTCTCGTCCAGCCCTGCAAGCTGAACACCGTGCTCGATGTTCACTTTGCAAGACACTGTTCCGCGCAGCAGCGAGTCCCCTCCGAGTACGGAGAGAACTGCTGCCGTTGCATCGCGGAACAGTTCCAGCATCACTTAGGGTGCGGTTGCCAGCACGGACAGCTTGATGACTGCCTCGGGGAGCTGGTTGAAGCACAGGGGGTTGGACTGGGCTTCCAGTTCCACGCCCTTGTCGAAGCGCATGCGCTCCTGCTTGGCGTAGTAGGGCACGCCGACGGTGTTCACGGTTTCCTGGTAGTCCGCAGGCGCGTACACGGTGCGGAACATGCCAGGCACACCTTCGGGGTAGGCGTAGGCGTAACCGTCTTCGATCAGCTCGTTGCCGCCGACTTCGCCTTCGTACACCGAGAACACCACGCCGTCGAAGGCGAAGTCTTCTTGCATGCCGTTGGCCGAGGTGCCGCTGGAACGCAGGAAGGCGCCTTCTTGCCAGCGGGCGTAGGCTTCCTTCATCTTGTTGTGCCCACGGTACTTCTTGAGGAAGCTCGAAGAGCACACCACGCGCACGCGGGTGAAGCTGCGACCACCCAGCTTGGCGCGGATCGCGGCCTTCAGGTTCTGCGTCAGCTCGGTGGGGTCGATGGTGGTGCTGGCCGTGGCGATGTTCCAGTATTGGGTCACCTGCGTCATGCCGAACGCCGAGTAGACGTTCAGGATGGGCGTGGTGCCGTCGGCGTCCACCACCAGGCCCTTCAGGGCGCCCAGGCGGTGATATTCCAGTGTCAGGTCCAGGTTCTGGCGCATCTGCACCATGCGCTCACGCACCACGGTGGACAGCGACTCCACTTCGGTTTCCGAGCCGAAGGCACGGATGCCGTACACCACGTCGGCCAGGATCGCATCGCGCTGGGGCAGGTGCACCGTGGACAGGGTGATGAGCTTGCGACCGGTGCTTTCCAGGCCCTGGCCGACACCACCGCGAGGGGCGGTGGGCACCAGGTTCAGGGCAGCGCCCTTGCGCTCGATCATGAAGGACGGCGTGGTGATGCCGGACTCGCTGAACAGGCGCATGTCACCCAGCATGGTGGGCACGCGGGGGATGTCAACGATGGTTCCGGTGAGCTGGCTCACCGAGAATGCGTCGTTGTTGAAAATGTCGAACGTTGCCATTGAGAGTTACTCCTTCTCTGAGTCAGGGGTTAAGGCTCAGAGAGCCGGGGTGCTGATGCCGAGCACTGCCGTATTGCTGCGGCAGATGATGCCCTTCTGCGCCAGGCCCGCCTCGCCAACCGCGTCGAGGCCGGTCAGTTCAAAGCGGTTCACTTCGCAGTCGCGGGTGAAGCCGACGGCCTTGGCGTCGCCGGTGGCGGCAGGCAGGGTCTGGTACAGGATCGCGTCGGCGGGGCCAGCGGCACCGTCAGCGGTGTAGACCACGTACTTGTTCGAGCCAGCGGCCACGGTGATCTTGGCGGTGTCGCCTGCGACGGCAGGGGTGCCACCGGCGGTCAGCGTGAAGCTCAGGCCACCCTTGTTGAACGCCGAGCCCAGCGTGCCGGTGCCGACGGTCACGCCGTCAGGGGCTTCCACGGTGAACTTGGTCGCGGCAGTGAACTCGACGGTGTAGACGCCAGGCATGGCGGCAGCGCCGACGGTGATCGTGCCCGAGGTGGGGTTGCCGGTGGCGCCAGCGTCCATCGCGAACGCGGCGGTGCCGGTGTCCACCTTCGTCAGCAGGGTGCCGGAGTCGATGGCCGTGCCAGTCTGCGTCACGACGATGTTGTCGCGGCTGCGCTGGTTGGAAGCCTCGCTCAGAACGAAGAGCTTCAGCCGGGGGTGAACGTTGTAGAGTGCGGTCGCCATTGCGGGTTCTCCTTACTTTTGACCTTGATGCGAAGCCCAGAGGGAAGCAGGGCTGACCTTGGACTTCGCGGATTGCTGGGTCACCTGCTGTTCATTCTTGCGAGCCGAATCGGTGTGATTGGCTTCGTCTTCTTTCGCGAGCACCTGGGCGACTTCGGCACGGGCTTCCGCCACGGGCTTGTCGGCCTTGATGAGCGTCGCAGCCATGTCGGGCTTCTTAGCCACAGCACACAGCGCGCGGATTTCGCGGGCGTTGGCGATCTTGGCCTCGGCATCCGCCAGGCTGGTGCACGCCACGGCCCAAAGCGGGGCGTAGTCGGCCAGTTCAGCCTTCAGCGCCATGGCTTCGATCTGCTCGGCCAGGGGGTTCGGCTCTGCGTCCGTAACGTCGGAGCTGCCGCCTCCAACGTCTTCGGGCTTCGCTTCCTCGGCCTTGAACACCGCCTGCACGTTCTCGGGCAGTTGGGCGCGGGCCATGTCGAACTTCGCGGTGGCCTTGATCTCGTCCGAAATCTCGGTGGCGAAGCCCTTCTCCAGCGCTTCGTCGGCCGACAGCCAGGTGTCCTGTGCCAGCAGCGCGTTCACCTCGTCTTCGCTCAGGCCGGTGCGGTCCATGTAGGTCTTCACCATGCCGCCGCCGATCTTTTCCAGCGTGTCGGCCTGCTCGCGCAGGTCGTCGGCGTTGCCCATGGCGAAAGTCCAGGGTTGGTGGACCATCGCGAAGGTGTTCTTCGGCATGACGCGCTTGTCACCGGCCAGGAAGATCACGGACGCGATGCTCGCTGCGACACCGCTGACCTTGGTCACAACTGTCTTGCCGTCCTTCGCCCAGGCACGCAGCATGTTGAACATGGCCGTACCGGCGAACACGTCCCCGCCCGGAGAGTTGATCTCGACGTGCAGTTCTTTCGCGGAAACGGCGTTCAGGCTTTCGCGGAAGTCTTTGGCTTGGAGGCCCCAGAAGCCGATCTCGTCATCAATGGCGAGAACCGCTGGTGCCGTCGCCGTAGCGGCGCGAAACGAGAAACAGGGTCGCATGACAGTCCTTTACTGATTGACCGGGACTGTATTTCGCATCGCGACACAGTGCCTGCGGCTAAATTTCGCAGTTACGCGCGCATGCACAGCGCGCTTTCCGCCTGGCGGCGGTTCTGCAGGCCCTGCACGTACACACCACCAGCGTTGCTCCAGTTCGGGCGTCCGTCAGGGGTTCGAGCGATGAGGTTGCAGCCCGCCTTCACGTTGCCTGCGTTGATCTGGCGCACGGCTTGTGAACCGCAGGCGCCTTCCTTGCCGACGTTGATCGCGAAGGTGGTCAACGCGATCAGTCGGTTGGCGGTCAGGTAGTCCCAGTTCGCGCAGCCAAGCACGGCGTAGCCATACTCCAACAGCGTGGTCTTGTTGACTTCGCGGCACTGGTCGTCCGTGAGTTTCGTGCCGACGACCGCCTTGCGGTCTGTGCGCCCTGCGCAGTAGGTGGGGAGTCCGTCGGCCAGGTGGTCCGCGTAGACCTCCTTGATATTTCCCTCCCAGCGCTCCAGCGTTGTGTACGCCAACGGGCTGGTCAGCGCGGCGAGCAGCGCGGCGGGGACGACGCCCTTGCGCGCAACGCTCGCAGGGATGCTCGGCTGCTTGGGGAGGACGACGCCGGTCATTCCAGCGTCCCGAGGTCGGTGTCTTTCTCGTCGGGCTTACGGGAGGCCCACCGCTTGATCTTGCGACCCCACTCGGTTTCTTCCCTGACCCACTTGCGGATCAGGTACGCGATCTGCAGGACGATAAACATCAAGGTCGCAAGTGCGACCAGGTTGTTCAACGTGAAGCTGGTCGCCAACAACCCCGGGGTGGCCTTGGCCGCTTCAACGGCGATGTCTTGGACTTCTTGCTTCATTGTCGGACGCGCAAAGGCGAAATTCGGAAAATGACCCGAATTGTCCTTGTCGCGTCCGCGAAACGCCTGCGGTAAAGTTTCGCCTATCGTTTGCCGGGCAGGATCGACCAGGTGAGCGACGCGCGCAGGTCATGCCCGGGGATCGGCCACCAGAGCTGAGCACGGTCCGACTCGCGCCACACGTTACTGATCTCGTACCCAATCCTCACGGTGACGGGGATTAGGCCCAGCCATTTGTCCTGAGCGACGATCTGCCAAGCGCCGTCACACCAGTACACGCTGACGCCACCCCCGTGGCAGGCGCGTGCGCGCGACACGTCCACCGGCATGCCCAGGCGCCACGCGCGGTACTCCCCGGCGTTCCTCCGATACCACGCCTTGCGCGACTTCTCGCTGCGGGGGTGCTCGCCCTTGCACCAATAGTTCGCTGCTCGGGCCTCTGGTGTGTCTTCCATCCAGGCGCCGGGTGCCGGACGCTCGCCCGGCCAAGGCACGTTGTCCCCGTGCGCCGTGATGTTGAGCATCGGTGCAATGTCCCAGTCTGCGAGGTCAGGGCGCACGTCAACCAGGCGCTCTGCCGCCCATGGCAGCAGCTTCGCGATCTTCCCAGCGCGGAGCAGGCGCACCTTCCATTTGGACCACAGGAGACCCCGCGCCTTGTCTTCGGCGTCGTGCAGGCATGTGACTGCAGCGGGGTGCAGGTCGCCCGGCACTCCGGCGCGGGTGAGGTAGTCGTTGATGTTCATAGGTCGAATGTCCTCCATGCTGCAGACCACCCCGTTACGTCCGTGAACGTCTTCACGTCAGTGAAGTTGGTGCCGTCGTCAGAACCCTGGATGATGAAATCTTTCGGGGCGGAAGGCAGTTGCGAGCTGTAAGGGTAGATCGCCACTTGTGCTACTTGCTGAGAAGAGGCCAAATCTAGGCGCACCCACTGATTCGTTGTTTGACCAGACTGTGATTGCCACTGCGTCGTCGTGTTGTTGTCGCGAATTCGTGTTGCCGGAAATGATCCGTTCGCGCTCGACGATGTGGCCGGAGTAGTTATCGTGGTCAAGTCACTGCCGCCAATCGACCCTCGCAGTTCAACCTCACCAATTGCGATGTACCCGGCGTTGCCGTTGTTCGTCTGGGCGAAAATGCGCCAGTACCGCCACGACTGCAGCGACGCAGGCGCCGGGTAGGCGGCAAGGAGCTGTTGGACCGCAGCCATCAGGTGAGCCCCACCCCGCTGATGATCCAGGAGGTCGTGCCGATCTTCAGCGCGGTCGCCATACCGTTCGCCGCCAGAGTGCGCGATCCTGTGGTCCCCGCGCCTGCCAGGTGCATCGTGTCCGACGTGATAGCGATGGTCATGACACCGGCGCCGTTCTCGTTCACGAAGGTGATTGTGGTGCCGACGGGGTACGCCACGCTGGAGTTGGCCGGAATGGTGAACGTCCGCGCCGTAGTGTCGGCACTGGGGTGCAGGAGGTGCTTACCGGCGTCGGCGAGGACGCAGGTGTACGCCGTGCTCTGGCTGTTCTGCGGGACGTTGCGGAAGCCAACCGGATTCGTTCCGTCTACCGTCGTGTTGCTGAGGTCTCCGCTTGCCGGAGTGCCCAGCGCGGGTGTCACCAGGGTCGGGGACAGCAGCGGGATCGCGAACGTGGCACCGTCACCCGCCAGGCGCAGCCGTTCCACTGCGCTACCGGCAGTGACACCCTCGAACCACAGGTCTGCGTCTTCGGATGCCGCAGTGGGGTCAGTGATCGTCGCGCCGATGCGGGCGTATTGCTGATCGGCCGCACCGCTGTCCTTGCCGCGCCAAACGATCACGCCGATCTGGTCAGACGCTGCTGGAGTGCTGCTGTTGCGATAGAGCACCAGGTCTGGGGCTGCAGAAGCGCCTGCGTCCGTGGACTCCAGCACCACCAGGTCACCGGTGTTCAAACCCTTGAAGGTGTAGGTTGCCGAAGCAGACGTAGCGCCAAACGTGACATTGCCGTTGCTGTCCGTCGTGACGCGATCCACGCCGTTGGTCGAGAACACCAGCGGGGTGGAATTGTTCGACGAAAGGCGGATGGCCGAGCCCGTGGCCTGGAGTTGCGCCTGGGTGGTGCCGCTGACTTTCAGCAGAACGCGAGAATCGGTGCCGTGATTGACACCGATGTCCCCAGAGGTGTCACCGCCGGTCTTGTCGAACTTGCCGTCGAGCGCCGTAGATAGCCCGTCGATGTCCGAGGTGGACAGGGTGATGGCGCCCGTTCGCCCGGCCACAGACAGCACCGCGTCGGTCGGAGTCTTAAGTTCGACCCAATCGGCCAGTGTGCTTGGGCTGTTGGTGGACAGCGCGAACGTCTTGTTCAGGTCGCTGCGCACCGCGATGTCGCCCTTCTCGGCAGTGAGCGCGAGCATCGCAGCCTCGTTCGCCGCCGTGAACACGTCGGTGATCGCGATGGCGGGCAACTGGGCTGCGAGGATTTTGCTGTCGGAACCGAGGGTCGCCACGCCGTTGGCTGCGCCCTTCTCCGTGCTCTCGATTTTGGCGTCGAGGGCTGTCTGCAGCCCGCTGACTGTGCTGATCGCCTGGGTGCCCGTGTGGTTCGCGCGGTTCAGCAGCGTTGCGTCCGCACTGTTCGCCGTGGCGCCCGTGGCGATTCCGGCCAGCTTCGTCTTCTCCCCGCTGGTGTAGTCCTCGGTGCTCAGGCCCTTGCCCGTCACCTTGTCCACCTTCTCGGCCAGGCCGTCCGCCAGCTCGCTGTCGCTCGCCGCGTCGGTGATACCGAAGCCGCTGAGCGTGGTTGGCTTGTCCGTGATGCCGGTCCACGACGTGGTTCCGGCCGGACCTTGTTCGCCCTGCGGTCCCTGTTCACCTTGAGGGCCACGGATCGGACCCACGTTGTCCCAGGTCGTGCCGTTCCACACGTACCCGTCGCCGTCAGCCAGCACCACGTACAGGTCACCCTCAGCCGCGCCGCCCGGGAGGTCTTCGACTGTCGCGACCGAACCCTTGAGTGCAACGCTGGTGCCGTCTGCTCCGGCAGGGCCTTGCTCACCCTGTTGTCCTTGCGCACCTTGTGGTCCGGCAGGCCCTTGTTCGCCCTGCGGTCCCTGCAGCGCCGACGCAGGCACCTGCTTGGTAGCCCCGTCCTGCACCACGGGGATCAGCTCGTCGCCAGCCAGCGGGGTTGTGCCCGCTGGGAGTTGTGAAATCTTGAGGTTCGCCATCGCTATTCCTGAATGAGTGTGTCTCCGCTTTCCGTGACCAGCGTGTCGCCGCCTTCGGTCAGCAGTGCGTCGGTGATGACGGGGCCGGAGCCGCCGAGCCATGTCGCCATCTGCTCGTAGGAAGCGATGACCCACGTGCCGGACTGGCGAACGATGAAGCTCTCGGGCAAATCGTCCGTGGCCGTGCCGAGATAGTCCGGGGTCCAGATGCCGCCAGCCGGTGTGACCGTGACGCCTGAACCCTGTTTGCCGGGCTCACCCTTAAGGTCAACGAGCTTCCCCCATGTGCCATCCGGCTTCTGGAAGCGCAGCTTCGTGCCCCGCCACTGGTGATCCGGTGCTGGGCCGCGCTCGCCGTCCTTGCCGTCAACCCCGTCGCGCCCGGCCGGACCACGTGGGCCAGCCGGACCGCGCTCACCGCGAGCGCCGTCTGCCCCTCGCGCGCCGGTCTCTCCGCGAGCGCCATCCTTGCCATCAGCGCCGTCGCGCCCAGCAGGCCCTGCCTGTTTCGCCAGGTTCTTGAAGGCGTCACGCAGCTCGCGGAGCTGCTTGGCGATGACTGCAAGCAGTGCGGATTCATTGCTGTGCACCGTCCGGCTCCAGCAGTTTCAGCGTGCGTGCCAGCAGCTCGGTGCGCTGCGCGGCTTCTGGGTCCGGTTGCGGAGGGGGCGGTGGCGTCTGCTTGGCGCGAGCGCGCAGCGCTTCGGTCTCCGCCTCGATGCGGGCCAGCAGCGCAACTTCCATCGCGCTGGGGTTGGGAGGGGCGGCGTACTCGCTGTTGTCGATGCCGTCCGTGTCCTCTTCGTCAGCGTTGTCTACCGCTGCGCCTGGTGGCGCGATCCAAAGGCCCAGCGTCTCTTCACGCTCCTTGTCGGCCGCGCGCTCGTCGTCCACCTGGTCGGGGTCGTCGCCGTTCTGCGCGATGACGCTGGAGCGGCTGCGGAACCCGGCGTCCACTTCCATCTTCTTGCCTTGTGGGTCTTGCACCGGGTGGATGTAGGCCCAGCCGTGCGGCGACCACTCGGCCATCGCCACGTCTTCGACTTCATCCAAGCCGATGGTGCCCGCCAGGGCGCCCGACTGCGCAAACCACTCAACCACGGGCTCGCACAGCATGGGGATGATGTTCTGCCACTGGCGCTGCTCAGCAAAACGCCGGAAGTCGTTGATGACGACGCGCAGCGTGCGGTCGCTGACTTCCTTGATGTCGCCCGAGAACAGCTCGTAGGGCAGGCCCGAGCCAGCGGCGGTGCCCATGTGCTGGGTCCGCATGTAGTCGCTGTAGTTGGTGCCCGCCTCGGGTGGATTGCTCCACTCGACCTTCTCGCCGTCTTCCAGGGTCTGCACCAGTCCCGGCTGCAGGCCGACCAGGGGCTTGCCGTCACCGCCGATCTCGTCGGGCTCGCCGGTCAGGCCGTTGAGGTCTTCGTCGCCGGTCAGGGCTGGCAGCTCGCGGGTGATGAACGCCACCACCAGGTTCGCCAGTTGCTGGCGCGTCAGCGTCGCGTCGTCGTAGTTCTCGATGTTGCGCAGGCGGGTCAGCACCGGCGCGAGCATGGACACGCCGCGCAGTTGCCCGGGGCGCTCTGGCTCGAACAGGTGGCGCATCTCGCTCGCCAGCACACGCACCACGGTGTCCGCAGTGGGCGTGCTCAAACCAAGGCCGTCACCAGGGTGTTCCTTGTAGACCCAGTACGCCACCCGGCGTCCGCGCTTGTCCAACTCGATGCCGGAACGAATCTTGTTGCCGACCGGCAGGCCCTGGAAGTTGTCCGAGTCCCACATCGGGACCATCTCGGCTTCCAGCAGTTGGACCTGCATGGGCACCGGCAGGTCTTCGTCCAGGAAGCGCGCACGCTTGCGGATGAAGCACTCGCCGCCGCTCAGCCACGCCTTCACCGCCAGCGTCTGCAGGCCGTAGAAGTTCAGCACACAGTCGGCGTCGGCGTGGCGCACGAACTTCTGCCAGAGGTCGGTGATCTCCTGCTTGCGGGTCTTCGACTTGATGCGCTTGAACCGGGGCGTGATGCCGATGCCGATCAGATTCGTCGCCCACTTCTGGTTCGCGGACTTGCCGGACCAGTCGTTGCGCGCCACGTCGCGCGAGCGGTTGCGCACCTTCTGCAGCCCGTCGAGGACAGCGTTGGGTCCGCTCGACGGTGGGTTCCAGCCGGTCATGCGCCGACCGTTACCTGCCGCGTCGTACTTGGCCTTGATCGGAGCCTGGGGTTTACCCGCCGCAGCTTGCTGGGCGTGGAGTGCCGCGACAGCCGCGCGCGCGACCTGCGTTTCGAGACTGGGTTTGCGTCCGCGTGTCACCGTCAGTACCCCCGGCCCGATTGGTACAAATAGGTCTGCTTGGAGCGGCGTTTGCCGGACTCAGCGTTGAGCTGGGCCTGCAGATTGTCGCGCGCCTTGATGAGCGACTCGGTGGTGTTGTAGATGACGGTCTGACCACCCAGCGTCACCGAGCGAACGCCCGATGCGATGGCTTTGTTCAGGGCGTCGATGTCTGCTTGGGATACGGCCATAGTTCCGCGAGTGTCGCGGTGTGGCCGGGAAACTGCCTGCGGCTAAATTTCGCCGTTAATTCGGGGCAATTTCAGGATGAATTGGCCTGCAGCCAGGGGCCGCACTGCTTAGATGAACCGTCAGGCGATTGCCGGAATCCGTAAACCGACCGTCGCCGTACCCAACTGCAGGCCGAAAAAGGTGATGGCTCCGACCCTACAGAGTATTCGCGGTTGTGACGGCGCTACCCCGTCAGCGGATTCGGATTGTTCCTCACCATCAGGCAAGCAAGCGACACGACTTACTCCCTTTCGGGCTGTCATGAGGACTCTTGCGAGCTGCCTTTCGCGTGCTTGCCTGATGGCTGAAAGTCTCCCCGTCGAATAAAGCCTCTTGCCTTCAAACGAACACCGGAGTGTATGCACCTGGGTAACGCACTGCGGGGCTAAACCGCAGCACGGGGTGACCTTCAAGTTCAACGACTGGTTGCAGTGCTTCACTTCGCCATTGCTGGCCCCGGCTTCCGTTCCGCATTGCTGTTCAAGGCGGTGGCTCAGGTACTGCCAGTCGTTGAGCTTGAAGGCCCTGCTCGCGCAGGACTTCCAAGGCACCTCAATATCGCAGGGTTACCCCAGAACGCCCGGTTTTCACCCTCGGGAGGGGCTGTTTGAAGCTGGGCGATCAACCCATCTCTTCGTCCCGGTTCGTATTATGTCGCAATTGCGAAGTTCGTCAATACCCCTAACGTAAATAAGGTGATCCGACTGACGCGCGGCGCCTTGGACGCAAGCCACCCTGTCGCACCACCCTCGCCTTCGGCGCTTCGGAGATGACCGCCACCGGCGCGTTCTCCTTCATGGCGCGGCGGTCCTCGACGGTGATTACGTCCTCGTTCAGCTCCAGCGGGGCCAGCCAGGCGGGCACGACGTTCCAGTCCTTGATCTTGTCGAGGCCCAGGCTCAGCAGACCGGCCGCGATCATGCGGCACAAGTCGAACGACTCGTTGCGCTTGCGCACCTGCTTCCATCCGTCCTTATGTCGCACCTCTGCGCCAAGCTCATCGAAGAACGCCTGCGGGAGCCAGCCGTCCGGGTTCTTTACCGGGTGCTTCGGTGCTGGGAAGTGGATGTAGCCAGGCCCGGGGGTCTCGCGGCGCAGCCCTGCGTCCACGATGTCCGACAGCAGGTTCGGGTTGCAGACGTACAGCGGGATGTCGGGCTTGGAGTTCGCGTTGCGCTTGCCGACCTTCGTTTCCTTGATGACCGGCGCGGTCTTGGTGCTGGCGCCCTTGTATAGCATTACACGGCCGGACAGCTTCAACTGCCGCACCCGGCGCAGCCAGGCGTAGGCGTTGTCGGTCACACCGTCCTCACCGCCGGTGTCCACCACGACCTTGCGCGCCTTGATCTCGCGGCCCGCCAGCGGTGTGCGCCACGTCGCCAGCAGCAGCTTCTCTGTGAGCAAATCCCAGTCCTCCGGGTAGGCAGCAGGGTCGATGGGTGCAAACTCGGTGCCCATGCCGGGGCGCTTGGACTCACGAATCTCGAAGCGGTCCACCAACCACTGCTCGCGGTGCGCCCCGACGGCGTGCACCTGGACGATGAAGCGAGCGTTGGTGCCGCCCTGCACGTCCACCGCCGCGACGACGCAGCGTGTCTCGGCCGGGACGACGTACCGCTGGGCCGCTTTCTCCGCGCGTTCCTCCGGGCTGGTGCGCGACCCCGCGCTCTCCAGGAGGTGGCGCGAGGTGTAGGGCATGCCCTGGTCGGTGTTGACTGTGGCCTTGAGCGTCTCTTCGCTGCCGGTCAGCGCGTAGTCGCGCAGGCCCTGCAGGTAGCGCAGCACCAGCGACTCCCACGACTGGTACGCCGCCGCGACGCCGCCCAGCCAGTAGCCGACGATCTTCGAGGTGGGCTTGGGGCCGACGATCTCACCCTGCGGCGTGATGGTGTTGCCTTCGGGCACCCATCTGCCGCCAGCGTTCAGCGTGGTCTTGGTCTTGTAGGGAATCTCGACGCCGCAGCAGGGGCACACGATGCGTCGGCCGTACTTCTTGGCGAGCGCAGGCAGGTCTGCCGTGCGGACGATCTCCAGCAGCTCGTTGTCGTCCGGCAGATGGAACAGCGACAGGCCGGGCTTGGCCTCGAAGTAGTCGTCGCAGTCCGGGCACTGCCAGTACCAGCGCCTGCGGTCGGAGCGGTTGTAGATGCCCAGGATGCCGGTCACCGGCGGGGCTTCGTGCGGCGCTGCTGGTTTCCAGCTCGGGTCTTGCACCTCGATACCTGGGCTCGACTCGGCCAGCGCCATGCCGCGACTCAGGAACGTCGTCGTGCGCTTCAGCGCCAGCGAGAACAGTGGGCCTTCGCCATCGACGTTCTCAGCGTTGGGGATGCGGTCCAGATCGGTGATCGCGACGTAGCGATATGTTGAACCGGAGACGTTCGACACTGTGGGCCAGGCGATGCGCAACCAAGCACCGTGCTTGAACATCACGTCGTGGGTGTTTCGGTCGCTCGCGTAGTTACTGAGCATCCGCGTGATGTCGGGGCTGTTGTCGATAGCCCGTCGCACGTCTGTCTTGGAAAACTCGCGCGCCTTGTCCTGTGTCATCTGGACAAACAGCATGTCTCCTGGATCATTGACGATGGTGTGCGCAAGCCAGCCAAGCAGCAGACCTTGTGTCTTTCCGGTACGAGCCGGGCCAACAAACACCTCTGCTTCGTGCAGCCTTGACGCCAGCATGTTCATGGGCTCGACCATGTACGGTGTCTCGTCCGGGCTCCATGGACCACCGGCCGTACCAGGCTGCTTTACGATCAGGGACTTCTGTGCGCCTTCCGCGACACTGGTCGCTTGCGGCGGCTCAAAAGCTGCGTACGCGTCGCAAATGTCCGCCAGTGCGGTTGCGTAATGTCGGTCGTCGAGACTCATTCGCCGCCGCTCATCAGTTCCAAATCTCTGGCGATGTCCGCCAAACCCGCGTTGATAATCGCTTCGACCTGGACACAAACTTCGGGCGGAACTCCCCGGCGCTCAAGATTGTCACTGATCGAGCGCATGCCTTGAACGAGGGTTGCAAGCGCGGTGGCACTGGCCTGTCGGACCGATGCGCGAGAAACGTACTGCCCGGATTTGACCTTGTAGTCGAGTTCATGAAGGTCGGCCAAGGCCGTTTCTTTTCGCGCCTTTGCTTTCTCAAAATCCACGACCTCATCTGGCTTTATGTAGTCCGCTGTTTTTCTGCCAGCGCCCGGCCGTGCGCCTCCGCGACGCGACGGGGCGAGATTCACGACCTCCACGTCGATAATGTCAGGGCTCATATCGTACACGCGGCGTGGAGTTTTCTTTTGGCGTCGAGGTAGGCGCGCCCTGCGGTCTCCGCGTCGCGGAAAGTGCCGAGTCGGTGTGTTACACCCCGCACCATAATCCTCGCGATAAAACCGCTCCCGTTGCGGCTTACCCCGAGCGGTAAATCCGCGTAGCCGCGCTGTCTCCGGCGTTGGTTCTGTGTATTGAGCGAAGCGTCGCTCAGTCGTAGGTTATTTATGCGATTGTTTGTTCGGTCCCCGTCGCGGTGATCTAGCCACGCAGAAGGCCATTCGCCGTGAACCCAGAACCACGCCAGGTGGTGGCACTTGTACAGGTTGCGTCCATCCAACCAGCCGTGCAGGTACCCGTGCCCGTTTATCGAGCCAAAAACGTCACCGACCCGCACCTTTCCGGCTTTCACTTTGCGCGTGAAAACTCCAATCTGCGGGTCGTAGTCCAGAAGTTCTTTCAGACGACTATGCGAAATCCTTTGCATAGCCACATTATGCCCGTTTTTCGCGTCTGCGAAGTAATCAAAGTTTGAAGTTCGCGAAACTTGCTTTGATCGGGCCTCTTTGTCCC
>Ga0255205_1000044_pt1 | contig 26361 bp, 23 predicted proteins | sample Miss_Cont_RepA_8_2_FD_183023 | JGI IMG/M metagenome (GOLD analysis project Ga0255205, IMG submission 183023) | Freshwater microbial communities from Mississippi River, Louisiana, United States - Miss_Cont_RepA_8d | ecosystem: Environmental > Aquatic > Freshwater > River | place: USA: Louisiana...
AGATGGTTGCGGGTCGTGTCGGCGTTGTTTAGATAACTGTCCGACTGAGGCGATTGTCGCGCCTGGCGTAGTTGATGCCAACAAATGTCTGGCATGGCTGTTGCAAAAACCCGGTGTATTTAATCGCGACTATCGAGTTGCGCTCGGTGATCGAATCTATGGCTGCGACGATTGTCAAGAGGTTTGTCCGCCGACCATTCGATTTGAGAGAAAGGCTGAAAATTCAATAGTTGAAATTGTGCGCAAGCCTGCAAAACCATGGGCATCAGTGGCCGCGATATTGACCAACGACGACGAGTCGTTACTGACCGATTTTGGTGCGTGGTATATCGCTGACCGCAACCCAAAGTGGCTTCGGCGTAACGCGCTAATCATTCTCGGCAATATTGGTGAGGCGAGCGATAGCACTGTTGTTGAATTGCTGGACAGATATTTGCATCACGCAGACCCTGAGCTTCGCGCCCATGCAGTTTGGGCTGCTGCGCGCTTGGGTCTAAACCACATGATTGACGAAACTGACGGCGACCAATTGGTGCAGGCTGAACTGCGATCTTTACCGAGCGTAAAGTAAGTGGCAGTGAAACATCTTTTAGTCACAAATGACTTTCCTCCCAAAATTGGAGGCATTCAAAACTTACTGTATGAGTGGTGGCGGCGATTGCCGTCTGAGAGTTTTGCGGTTTTGACGAGTCCATTTTCTGGTAGCAAGCAATTTGATGCTGCTCAGAGTTTTGAAATTCGTCGAACGCGTGAGCCTGTTTTATTGCCGCACCCTTTGATGGTTCGCAAGATCAACAAGATGGCTAAACAAATTGGTGCCGAACTTGTTGTATTAGACCCGGCGTTGCCGCTTGGCCTGATTGGCCCGAACTTAAATTTGCCGTATGCAGTCGTTCTGCACGGCGCCGAGATAACGGTTCCCGGTCGACTGCCGGTTGTGTCGCGCTTACTTTCTCGAGTTTTGAATAACGCCGAACTTGTTATTGCATCTGGAAGTTATCCGGCTGCAGAAGCATCTCGAATTTGTCGCTCGTCTAAGCGAATAGAGGTCATCACACCTGGTGTAGATATTCAAAGATTCAAAGTTCTTTCATCTGGGCAACGAAGCGAGGCTCGCAGACAATTTGGTATAGCCGACGATGCCGAGTTAATTGTTGGCATTAGCCGATTAGTGCCACGCAAAGGTTTCGATGTGTTGATTAGGGCTGTTGCGCGATTAGCAATTGAGTTTCCGAAGTTGCGTTTGATTATTGGTGGTGATGGACGCGACCGTGCACGACTAGAAAGAATCGCACGTGAAATGATGTCGCCGGCGACTTTTCTGGGTCGAGTTTCAGACGATGATTTGCCAAAACTTTATGGATGCGCTGATATAAATGCGATGTTGTGTCGATCACGTTGGAGGGGTCTTGAGCAAGAAGGCTTTGGCATCGTATTCGCCGAAGCCGCCGCGTGTGGAGTGCCGCAAATTGCAGGTCGCAGTGGGGGTGCATCAGATGCTGTTGATCACGACATAACTGGACTTATCGTCGAAGACCCAACGCGAGTTGATGATGTCGTGTCGAGTTTGCGTCGGTTGTTGGTCGATAGGTCGCAACTTTTGAAAATGGGTCAAGCATCGCGCTTGCGAGCCGAAAACCTGTTTGACTACGACAAACTTGCCTTAAAACTAGGGCGGGTACTAAGCGTTAGTTGATCATCGTTTGGCGGTGTCCCAATAGACGCATAATCGTGCTTAAATATATGTGTGGTTGATTCAGCATCTGAAACAGAACTAATTGCTGCGTCTGCCGAAAAGTGTTTCGATGTAGCTATTGACGTTGAGAGATATCCAGAGTGGGCGCCCGATGTCAAAGAGGCGCTTGTGCGCGAGCGTGACTCACAGAATCGGCCAGTGTTGGTTGAATATCGCGCTTCGGCATTGGGTCGCAGTACTCACTACACATTGAAATACGACTATGCGAATGCGCCGAAACAGATTTCGTGGCATCTCGCACAGGGTGACATCATGAGATCGATTGATGGGTCATACAAATTCGAGCAATCAGAGTCGCATACCAAAGTTACTTATTCGCTGTCGGTTGAGTTGATAGTTCCACTTCCGGGTTTCATCAAGCGCAGGGCCGAAGGCCGAATTCTGCATACCCTGAAGGAACTAAAGGCTCGCTGCGAATCGTGACGGCTGTTGCCGGCATTGATGTCGGCGGAACTAAATGTCTCGGAGTTCTGTTCGAGAGCGGGCAGATTGTTTCTTCGGTGCGTCGTCCGACACCACATGCCGATGACCTAGTTGCAACGCTGGCTGATATCGCTCGCGAACTCGGTGCGTATAAAACTTTGGGTGTCGGTGTGCCGGGCATGATCACGCCTGAAGGCGTTGTGCGCGAGTCACCAAATTTGACCGGCGCTATTGAACTCGATCTTCGCTCGCAACTCGAAAAAGAATTGGGCCACGCGGTCGACGTAGAAAATGACGCTACATGCGCTGCGCATGCTGAGTGGCAGTTTGGTGCAGGTCGCGGTGCAACCGATATGTGGATGGTTACTTTGGGTACGGGTATCGGAGGAGGTTTTGTTTCAGGTTCGAAATTGCAAAGAGGTAGCCATGGCTTTGCCGGAGAGATCGGCCACATGGTTGTCGAATCTCAAGGCATTCTTTGCAAGTGCGGACAACGTGGCTGTTGGGAGCGTTATGCATCTGGCTCTGGTCTTGCCACTATCGCCGGCGGTGAACGCGGCGAAGAAGTTATCGCTCGTGCGGTTGCGGGCGATAAACAAGCGCTCGGCTATTTAGATACTTTTGGTCGATGGGTCGCAATTGGTTTGGTTAATCTCACAAACATCACTGACCCGAATGTAATAGTCATCGGTGGTGGCATGGCTGAAGCCGCAGATTCAGTGATGCCTTACGTAAAGAAGTGGTTTAAAGAGTTGCTTTATGCGCCCGATAATCGTGCTCATCCAGATTTGCGTGTGGCACAACTCGGTGAACACGCGGGTGCAATCGGCGCGGCGCTTTTGGGCGCTGGTGTTTAGTTAATCCAATTCATTGAACGTTTAACGGCGGTCCGCCAAGCGTCGTAACCCACAGCTACATTTTTTGGCTCGAATTTTTGGTCAAGCTGCCACGCCTGTGAGATCTCGTCTGTTGAGATCCAAACCTTTTCGCTTAGTCCTGCCAAAAAACCGGCGCCCATTGCAGTAGTTTCAAGTTGTTTGGGTCGCAAAACAGCAACACCCAAGTGGTCTGCTTGAAGTTGCAACATGAAATCGACGACTGCAGCGCCACCGTCGACGCGCAAGTCTTTTACTTTTACGCCAGATGCAACGCTCATTGACTCGACCACGTCGCGAGTTTGAAAAACTATTGATTCAATTGTTGCACGCGCGATGTGGGCGCGAGTTGTGCCGCGTGTTATTCCGAAAATTGAACCGCGAGCGTATGGGTCCCACCATGGGCTACCGAGGCCTGCAAATGCTGGCACCAAAACCACTCCACCAGAATCTTCAACTGATTGGGCAAGAGGGCCGATCTCGCTTGCATGATCAATAATGTTTAGGCCGTCGCGCAACCACTGAATCGCAGCACCAGTCACAAAAATTGCGCCTTCAAGTGCGTAAACAGGTTTTTGAGTTTCAAGTTGCCAAGCGACAGTTGTCAAGATTCCGGTTTGAGGCTGTGGGCACTGATTGCCAACATTCATCAAAACGAAACTGCCGGTGCCGTATGTATTTTTGGTCGCGCCAGCGCTAAAGCATGCTTGTCCGAACAGTGCTGCTTGCTGATCGCCAGCGACTCCAGAAATTGCAATGCCTGCTCGCAACGCACCGTGTTTTATGGTTTCTCCAAATCGTCCACTCGAAGGCAATACAGTCGGCAAATTCTTGATTGGCACGTCGAGCAGGCCGCAAAGTTCTTCACTCCAACACATTTTGTTGATATCGAACAACATTGTGCGACTTGCATTCGTAACGTCAGTTACAAATTTCTTTTGGCCAGACAACTTAAAAATCAACCATGAGTCGATTGTGCCAAGACACAAATCTTGGTCTACTTTAATTTCGCGATTTTTGATCAACCACTCAAATTTTGTGCCCGAGAAATATGGGTCAAGAACTAGACCGGTTTGTTGTCTAACGACTAACAGATGCTCGGAGAGTTCTGCACAGCGATCAGCAGTGCGACGGTCCTGCCATACAATTGCCGAGCCATACGGTTTGCCAGTTTTTTTACTCCATGCGACGACTGTCTCGCGTTGGTTGGTTATGCCGATCGCAACGACTGGCTCATTTAATTGACTGATGACCTCTTGCAAAGTCGCCAATACTGCTTGCCATATCTCATCGGCATCATGCTCAACCCAACCAGGTTGCGGAAAGTACTGCGTGAATTCGCGATATGAACTTATTTCAGACAAACCCGTCGTTCGCAAAACGCGAGATCTCACACCGGTAGTGCCGGCGTCGATTGCGATTACTACGCCCACGAACGATGTCTCAATCTTTCGAAGAACTAGCGATTACTAAATTGCTGAGCTTGTCAAACATGGCAGTGCATGTAACCATGAACTCTTTGGGCGTAGAAGGGCCGCCTGAAAAGTTGCCGGATCGTGCGCCCGATTCGATTGCTATTAGTTCGGCGGCCGCGATATCCCACTGGTGCAAGTTTTCTTCGAAATAGGCGTCGAGCCTGCCGCATGCAACAAAACAAATGTCGATGCTGGCTGCGCCAAAGCGTCGAATATCGCGCACTTGGTGAATGAGTTTTGCTACGCGTCGAGATTGAATTGTTCGCTGTTCTGGCGAGTAGCTGAAGCCTGTGCAAACGAGTGCTTTTGACAGATCGCTGGTGTCGTTGCAAAAAATTCGTTTGTTGTTTAAAAATGCGCCTTGGTTTCGTACCGCGTGAAACATTTCATCTAGTGCGGGTATGTAAACGACGCCGACCAGTGGTCCGTTTTCGTCGCTAACGCCGATAGAAACGCTCCAACCTGGCAGCGCATAAAGAAAATTTGTGGTTCCGTCTATAGGGTCAATACACCAAGTGATGCCGCTTGTGCCCGAGATCGAAGCACCTTCTTCGCCGATGATTGAGTCATCGGGTCGGCGGCTACGAATCTCGTCGACAATATATTTTTCAGTTGCACGATCGAACTCGGTGACCATGTCGGTGCTGGTTGTTTTTGTTTCAACTTGACTCAGCCCAGAGAGACGGCCGGCCAACGCTTTTTTGCCGCCCGTGTTCGCCATGGTCTTGGACATCTCGAGGAGCTTCTGGGTTAGTTGTGGATCAAGCCCGGCAGTCACTTTCGATCCTCGAGTTCTTTCCATTCTCCGGTTGCACGCAAAACCAACACTGCAACGACTCCCATGCCGAACGCTCCGGTGATTGCACCGACTATTAGTCCGATTGAATTTGGTACATCGCAGGCGCCTTGGCACTGAAGATCTATCAGAGTAAAACCAATTAGTGCGCCTGCAAAGCCAGCGACAATTATCGAGACGAAAGCAACGACGCGTGCCAACACTGACGGCAGTGCAGATAGTCGACGATCTTGTTGGCTCATGGTTATGAGTTTATGACTAGCGTTTGAATCGTGAAGACTTCGCCACCTGAAGCGGTAAAAACGATTTTGCATGTCGATATGGATATGTTTTATGTCGCTGTCGAGTTGCGCAGAAATCCAAAACTGCGTGGTCTGCCGGTAGTCGTTGGGGGAGATGGCGCTCGTGGTGTTGTTGCGGCCGCGTCATATGAGGCTCGCAGGTTCGGCGTGTTTTCGGCAATGTCGTCAGCTCAGGCAAAACGACTTTGCCCCCAAGCAATTTTTTTGCCGGGCGATCATGATCTTTATTCTGAAGTGAGCGCTGAAGTATTTGAGATTTTCCAAACGATCACGCCGCTGGTTGAAGGGCTATCCCTTGACGAAGCATTTCTAGATGTCACCGGTGCGCGCCGTTTGTTGGGCGATGGCGTCAAAATTGGTGAAGAAATTCGTTCTCGCGTCAAAGAACAAACTGAACTGACATGCAGTGTTGGCGTCGCGCCAAATAAATTTTTGGCAAAGCTTGCATCAGTTGTGGCTAAGCCCCGTGCGAGTCGCGAAGGTGTTGAGCCAGGTCACGGTGTTTTCGAAGTTCGGTTTGGTCACGAACTTGAGTTTCTTCATCCGTTGGCAGTCGAGTCACTGTGGGGTGTTGGCCCGGTCACGCTCGAGAAGCTTTCTGCGCTTTCTATCAAGACGGTTGGTGATCTCGCGAAATTTGATCGCAAGATTTTAATGAATGTCCTTGGTGAGTCTCTGGGCCAACATCTGTTTGAACTTTCGCAGGGTATCGACGCGAGAGTTGTTGAGCCAGATCGCAATGCAAAATCAATTGGTCACGAAGAGACGTTTTCGTCAGACATCAAAGAGTTTGGGGTTGCGCATGATCAGTTACTGCGTCTTGCCGATGCTGTTTCAGCTCGATGTCGCAGTGCCGGTGTCGGCGCACGCACGATTTCATTGAAACTCAAGTTTTCTGATTTTCGAATTATCACTCGCGCGGCAAGTGTCGAGTTTCCGGTTACGACGGCGCAGGCGATGATGCGATTGATTGAGCCTTTGTTGAGAGAAGTTGACATTTCGGGTGGTGTTCGACTCTTGGGTATCAGTGCGCGAAACTTAGTGGCCCCCGAAATGCAATTAAGTCTGTTTGGTGAAACAACCGAAACGTCAACGGCAAATGAACTAGACGAAGCATGGAGTTCGACGACGTCAGCGGTTGATGACATTAGGCACAAATTTGGTGATGCGTCGATCAAACCAGCAAGTTCATTAAATAACAAGCGCAAACCAGGAGCATCCAAGTGGGGCCCGAGTGAACTTCACTAGAAAGAATTTTGTCTTGCGTAATCCGTACAATCGTGAGAAGATATAGGTTGAAGTTTTCCAATTGGAGGCACCTTGCCATTATCAGATAACGAGCAACAGATTCTTCGACAAATTGAGCAAGATCTCAAGACGGACGAAAAATTTGCGCAAGCCGTTTCATCAAAGGGCTTGTATCGCCACTCGGCTCGAACCGCATGGTGGGCAGGGGTTGGCATCGTTGCTTCACTCGGGTTGACAATCGTTGGCTTGCAATTTCATTTTCTTTTTGCATTCGCCGGTTTCTTGGCGATGCTTGGTTGTGCATTAATCGTCGAGCGTCAGTTGCGCGCGATGTCAAAAGTCGGCATTCGCGATGTCGCCGAATCTCTGCGCGCTCAACGCGCTAACGCGCAGCGCATGCGCGAAAAATTCACGCGCGAACGGTAAAGGCTTCGCGTGAGTCAGCGCGGCTATCTTGCAGTTGATATTGGTGGAACCAAGCTCTCGGTTGGTGTAGTTTCGACAACCGGTGAGGTGTTGTCGCACGGGCGAGCGCTAACGCCCCAAGTAAATGTCTGGCAGGCGCTGCAAGAGCTGACAAGAGAGCAAATCGCCAAGTCAACTGTGGATCTCATTGCTTGCGGTGTTGGCTGTGGTGGGCCCATGGCACCGCACGGTGAGCTCGTATCGACACTTCACATTCCTGAGTGGCGTGACTTTCCGTTGCGAGCAAAGTTGCAAGAGTTGGTTCAGCTACCCGTATATATAGACGGCGATGCCAAAGCTCTTGTGCAGGGCGAAGTTTGGTGCGGAGCAGTTGCCGGCCAGACAGATGTGATTGGCATGGTTGTATCTACAGGCGTTGGCGGTGGAATAATCTCGCGGGGCAAAGTTTTGGACGGTCGAAGTGGCAATGCCGGACACATCGGTCATGTGATTGTCGTTCCTGACGGCAGGCTATGTGCGTGTGGTTCGCACGGTTGTCTCGAGGCTCACGCTTCTGGTCGGTCGATTGAGGCGATAACCGGCAAGCCTGCAGCGCAAGCAAGTGCACAGGTGATCGCCGAAACAGGTCGACTCGTTGCCCGTGCTTTGGTAAGTGTCGGTGCTGCCATTGATTTACGATGTGCCGTTATTGCCGGCTCGGTCGCTCTTGGCTTTGGTAAACCGTTTTTCGAAACGGTCCAAAGTGAATTAGACCGAACTGCGAAGATCGGCTTTGTCCAAGGATTTACGGTCTGTCCTGCGGGGCTTGGTCCGCTTTCACCGCTCGTTGGGGCAGCAGCAGTGGCCCGCAATCTAGGCTGTGAAACATGAGACCTGTCTATGAACTTCAAGCCGAAGAGTATCGCGAGAAAGTACAAGCATTCTTAGCCGAGAAACTTCCGTCTAACTGGCAAGGCATCGGTTCAATGGAAGGCAAAGCAGTCGAAGATTTCGTCGCCGAGTGGCGCAACATTTTGGCTTCAAGTCCGTACCTTGCGCCTGGTTGGCCAGTCGAATATGGCGGCGGTGGTCTGTCAGCACTCGAACAAGTAATTGTCGCCGAAGAGTTTGCTCGCGCTGGTGTGCCGACCGGTTCGTTCAACGACACGTTCGGTATTCAGATGCTTGGTAATACGTTGCTGATCTGGGGAACCGAAGAACAAAAGCGCTACTACTTACCGAGAATTATCTCAGGACAAGATGTTTGGTGTCAGGGGTACAGCGAACCGAACGCGGGTTCTGACCTCGGCAACGTGGGCTTGAAGGCAACCCTTGACGGTGATCAATTTATTTTGAACGGACAAAAAATTTGGACTTCAGCTGGGCAGTATGCAACTCATATTTTCACGCTCGCACGCACCAACCCGGATGCACCAAAACATAAAGGTATTTCTTTCATGTTGGTTGACATGCGTCAGCCAGGCATCGAAGTAAGACCGATCAAAATGCTTTCTGGTGAGAGCGAATTCAACGAGGTTTTCTATACAGATGTGACTTGTCCAAAAGAAAACATTGTCGGTGGCATTAATAATGGCTGGGCAGTAGCAATGTCATTGCTGGGCTATGAGCGCGGCGAAGCAGCAGCGACACTTTCAATCAGATACCAAGCAGAGATTGATCGTCTGATCGCCTTGGCTCAGCAACGAGGTGTCGCTAACGATCCTCGAATTCGCCAAAGGTTGAGCGACTGCTTTGGCAAAGTGCAGATAATGAGATATCTCGGTATGCGTACATTGACGAAGTTTGTTGCAGGACATCACCCTGGGCCAGACGGCGCGATCTCGAAGCTTTACTGGAGTGAATATCACAAGACAGTCACAGAATTAGCAATGGATATTCTTGGCGCTGACGGCCTTGTGCCTGTGGGTCGCAAACCAATGACAACTTTTCAAACCGACGAGGCCGGCGCAAAAAATAGTTCGATGAGTTGGGCGATGACATTTTTGAATGCTCGTGCCGGCACGATTTATGCGGGTTCGTCGCAAGTTCAACGCAACATCATTGGCGAGATGGTGCTCGGTCTGCCTAAAGAGCCAAAACCCAACTGACCTATGGCGGCAATTTCGAGCATGAAATCGGGTGCCTCAATTGTCTGTGCGATAGCCGTTAGGCCAAGTCTGTGGCTCGTAGCGGTAACTCAATTGTTTCGCCTCGTTCCCCGAAATTGGTGGCGACGATCGCCATTTTTGCCAGTGCCGAGTGAGTCTTATATCCGCTTTCGAAAGCAAACTCAATATGGCGGCGATAATCATCAGATTCAAGTTCGAGATGTTTTGAGTTATTTAAATTGGTTGAGAGATTTACGATGAGAAGTGCGCTGGTTCTGAATGCAACATTCGAGCCACTTTCGATTGTGCCTGCACGCAGAGCAATTTGCTTAGTGCTCTCAGATAAGGCCGAGATCATCGAAGAAGACGGCACGCAAATTAGAGCAGAGACATTTGTGATGCCTGGGCCATTGGTCATCAGGCTGCGCTATGTAGTCAAAGTGCCGTATCACCGACGAACTGCTATGTCACGACGCGCGATTTTTGCTCGCGACAATCATCGCTGCCAATATTGCGGTGCCCATGCCGACAGTATCGATCATGTAATGCCAAGGTCTCGCGGAGGCATGCATGTATGGGAGAACGTGACTGCTGCGTGTCGTGGCTGCAACTTAAAAAAGCGCGATCGAACTCCTCAAGAGGCTGGTATGGCTTTGGCTAACCAACCACATACACCGCGCGAACTTGCATGGGTGACTGTTTCGGTCGGTCGAGTACCAGAAGAGTGGAAGCAATACTTGGCGTTCGCCTCGTAACAAAACTGGTTTCAATCAAAAGATGGCGACGCATTCATGACCTCATGGCGTTTTAATCACTTGCGCGATTCTGCCGAGGCAGTTCATAGTCGTGAGCTGCCTGCTGAGCGCGCGATTTGGCGAGCGTCAATAAGTGAGTCAGCAGTTGTTCTTGGCTCGAAGCAAAACCTAGACATCGTTAATCAGTTGGCATGTCAACCCGACGGCATGTCGGTTGTACGTCGACGAAGTGGCGGTGGTGTCGTCGTGTTGCAGGCCGACGCGCACTTATGGATCGACTTTGTGGTGCCCCGAGACGACGAACTTTGGCGAGACGATGTGGGTGAAGCAATGTGGTGGGTGGGTGAGCTTTGGGCAGATGCTTTGGCTAAATGCGAGATTGCAGACCGAGATCAACTACGTGTGCACCGTGGCGGTCTAGAACGCTCGGGGCTTTCAGATTTAATTTGCTTTGGCGGGCTTGGACCAGGTGAAGTTACATTGCACGGACAAAAAGTCGTCGGCATTTCACAACGTCGTACGCGTGAGATGGCGCGCTTTCAATGCGTAGTTCACCAACGCTGGTCGCCAGATCTTTATCGCAAATATTTGTTAATCGACAGAATCAAACTTCACGCGAGCGATGATGATGCATTGCTCGAAACCGAGATTTCACGCATTGCAGTTGCCGAGGTTGGTGGGTTGAACCAAATCGCTGAAGCAATTGTCGAACTTGCTGCCAAGATTTAAACAAACCTAAGCAAGCCCACTGTTTTGCCCGCCAACGGGCCCGGTGCTGAACCAGTCATTGAACCACTGTTTTGGGCTGCCCAAAAATACCCAAAGAAAGTGGTGAAAAGTGGTGAAATATGTTTGACAGTGGGGGCTAGTGGGGATATAGTCTCTGCAGGGATTTAAGGGGAGCCTTAAAACCCTGTAATTAATGGGGTTTTGGGACAAGGCGGAGGAACAGTGTTTGTAGGTGCGCATGAGCGACAGTTGGACCCAAAGGGTCGCATCGCCTTGCCTGCTGCTTTTCGACCAAAATTCGAGCCGAAGTGTTATTTGGCCCTTGGTCGAGACAAGTGCGTTGACGTCTTAACAACTGAGACTTTTCTGGCTGTGGCAAATGACGCGATGGAGAAAGTTCGCCGTGGAGAAATGGATCGTAAAGAGCAGCGAGCGTTGTCTTCAAACATGGTCGAGGTTGCAGTTGATGCGCAAGGTCGAATCAACGTCGACGAGAAACTGCGTGAGTACGCGGGCCTTGAACTTAACTCTCGTGTGATCGTCAGCGGCTCATTCGACCGAGTCGAAATTTGGCACCCAGAGCGCCATCAGCGCATCAGCGACTCTGGCACACAAGAACTAGCTGGCGCAGAGTAGAGCGAAAGGGGGTCAAGCAACAAACTTTTCGCAACCGTCACCAGTTGCACAAGTTTCGCTTATCAGCAGTCTCCCGGTTAACAAAATGGATAGCCCCCAACTCCGCCCGCTTTCCATTTCGCTATCCGGGGAGAAATCCCGGAGGCACCGTTGGCCGGGGGGCTGCTGATAAGCGAGACATCTGAGACTGCAACATCGAGTGACAGTTTGCAAGTTGCACCATATATATGACGACCTCAAATATTCAAGAAGGTTCTCATCTGCCTGTCATGGTTGATGAAATTGTCGAATGCTTCGCCTCGGTGCCCGAGGGCGTAATTGTCGATGCGACATTCGGTCTTGGCGGACACGCTGTGGCGATACTCAACGCTTATCCAAAGTTGCAGATTCTTGGACTTGACCAAGATGCTTCCGCAATCGCGAATGCTGAAAAACTGATCGCCGAAGATTCGAGTCTGAAAGGTCGACTAACAATTCGTCGTGTGCGATTTGACGCACTCGGCGAAGTTCTTGCAGAAATGTCGATTAGTCAAATTTCTGGTGCGTTGTTTGACTTAGGTGTCTCCTCGCCACAGTTAGATATTGCCGACCGCGGGTTCTCATATCGCCATGACGGTCCACTAGATATGCGAATGGATCAACGCAGTCAATTGAGTGCGGCTGAAGTCGTCAATAATTACGATGAAAATGATCTGTCTCGGCTAATTGCCGACAACGCTGACGAAAAATTCGCCCGTCGAATCGCAAAAGCGATAGTCGCTGCGCGGCCAATAACCACAACTTCCCATCTTGCTGAAGTTGTGGTGGCAGCGATTCCTGCGCCTGCACGTCGCACGGGTGGGCATCCAGCCAAGCGAACTTTTCAAGCAATTCGCATCGAAGTAAATAAAGAACTCGAGATTCTCGAGCGCGCACTGCAAATTGCAATTGATGCGACTAAATCAGGTGGGCGAGTCGCTGTTTTGACTTACCACTCTGGCGAAAATCGCATCGTGAAGCGCGTCTTTTCTGAGTCGGCTCACAACCCCAACGAGCAAAATATGGCATCGCCATTTCTGCATGAATCGCGCTCGGGAGAGCGAATAACTCGTCGGGTTCGAGCCCCAAAGAACCCGTCAACAAAAGAGCAGACACTAAATCGTCGGGCAAAATCAGCGCGATTGCGGGTACTTGAAAAAACGCTCGTCGGGGTCGGCAACTAAATGGCAACCGCACTTGCGTCGCGACCAGCACCAGTTCGGCTTCGTCGACCAGCAGGTTCGCTAGTACAGCCAACTCGGCAGCCAAATAGTCGATCAAAATCTGCGTCGCAATCAAATGAGCGTCCGGACCTGCGATTAGTTGAGGCAATTCCTGTCAAGCGATTCTCGCTAGTCACATCTGCACTAATAATCATCGCATGCGTTTTGACTTCGATAGTTGTCTTTCAAACCGTTATCGCCGAGCAACAGCTGCGTTTAGACAAAATCACGACTGATGTGCGACTTGCGCGAATTCACTATGACGAGTTACGACAGCAACGTGCCGAACTTCGCGCCCCCGACTATTTGCGAGAAAAAGCGATGATGCTCGGAATGTCGCAAGGTGTGTCGGCTGAGTTCGAAGAAATTCCCGCAGATGTCGTGGCAAGTGTCCTTGCCGCGACTGGCGATATGGACAAAGACTTGTTGAATCCGCCAATGCTTGAAGATTTGGTATCTGGCACTATCAAGAGTGTGACGCCGTGAGCACCGTCGCAGGACGCAGTCGATCCAGTGGTCGCGGTCGCTCGAATAACCGAATTGATGCAAATCGTGTTCGTAGTTCTGATCTTTCGTATCGCACAACATCGGTAACAACTAAAACAAAAGATTTTTTCACAAAAGACTTACGGGGCGGCAACATGCACAAGCGCATCGTCTCAATGTTTGTTGTCGTGGCGATTTTGCTTTCACTTCTTGGTGTTCGAGTGGCGCTATTGCAAACTGTTTGGGCTGGCGACTATCGCGAGGCAAGTGTCTCGCAGCGAACTCGGGTGCAGGTCATTCGTGCAGAGCGTGGTTCGATTTTGGATCGTAATGGTCGAGAATTGGCACTTCCTGTTCCGACCCGCACTGTTTTTGCTGACCCGCGGTCGGTTGTTGACCCCGTTGGTGTTGCTCGGGTTGTCGCGGGAGTATTGCAACTTGACTCGCAGACCGAAATTGAGCTTGCAACCAAATTGCAGAACAAGACTTCGAGTTTCGTTTATATCGCACGCCAGGCAGACAAAGAAGTCGCCGACGCCATCTTGGCTCTTGGGTTAAAAGGTGTTTCTTCCTATCGTGAGTCGGGCCGTGCACTTTCAAGTGCAAGTTTGCAAGCGGTTATTGGTCGAACCGATATTGATGGAGTTGGTATTTCTGGTCTTGAACTTAAATATCACGACCTTTTGACTGGCGTTGACGGTCGAATTGTTAGAGAAGTCAATAGCAGTGGCAAGTCGATTGCCGCTGGTGGAGGAGAAGTTCTTGAGCCAACGTCGGGCGGTCAAGTAACGACAACGATTGATCGAACTATTCAATTTCAAGTGGACGGCATCGTAAAACAGCAAGTCGAGCGACTCGGTGCGCGTGGCGGCATGGCGATTGTCATGGATACGAAAACTGGTGAGATTTATGCGATGTCGAATATTCGTATCAACGAAGATGGCACTTATTCAAGTCAATCTGGCAACTTTGCGGCCGTCGAAGCAAACGAGCCAGGTTCTGTCGCCAAAGTTTTCAGTATTGCTGCGGCGATCAACGAGGGTGCTGTAAATACTTCTTCGTCATTCAGTGTTCCTGGTTCTCAAGTCTTCGACAAAGGAACTCAATGGGAGTACAAAGTGACAGATGCATACCCGCACGGACTTGAAGATATGTCAGTTCGCAAAATCTTTGTCGATTCTTCGAATATTGGCACGATCCAGATCTCACGAACTCTTGACACAAAAAAGAATCATGAGTATTTGAAACTGTTCGGTTTCGGCACGAAAACTGCAGTTGAGTATCCAGGTGAGTCTCGGGGATCTTTGAGGCCGGTCTCTAAATGGCAGGGCACCGAAAAGTTTTCATTTTCTTACGGCTATGGCTATACATCAACTGCACTACAACTTACAGCTGCTGTAAATGTCGTTGCGAACAAAGGTGTTTATGTCGCACCAAAAATGTTGCTTAAGACAACCGATAAAGATGGCACAACAATTTCAACCCCTGCATCAGAAACACGCCAAGTTCTTTCAGCATCGACTGCACAAACAATGACAACACTGATGACAGATGTCGTTTGCTATGGCACTGGCAAGCTGGCGAAAATGCCTGGGATAAGCGTCGCTGGCAAAACAGGTACCGCCTACAAGTTGCAGGATAACGGCACATACACGAACGATGAAGGCGCCAGAACATACTTTGCATCTTTTGTTGGTTTCCTTCCGGCGAACAACCCGCGTATGACTGTTTTGGTGTCAATCGATGAACCAGATCCTTATTCGAACGATCGATTCGGTGGCACCGCAGCTGCACCGGTATTTGCACGTATCGGTCAAGTGCTGATTAACGAATTGAATATTCGCCCTGAAGGTAACGACTTGGGTTGCGTCGGTTCGCGCCCGGCAGAACTTGGGCCGAGCCACTGAGATGTCAGTAAAAATGGAACGCCAGTTAGATGAATTACTGGCAAGTACATCTGAAATTGTTGTTAATCAAATTATAGGCAGCGCAAAAATTCAAGTTTTAGACATAACTTATGATTCTTCAAAGGTTTCTCGCGGAAGTATTTTTTGTTGCATCGTAGGTGAAAATGCCGACGGTCATAATTTTGCAAAAGTTGCAGTGGCAAATGGCGCCATTGCGCTGCTTGTCGAGCGACGCGTTGAAGTCGACATAACGCAAGTCGTTGTCAGCGACGTGCGTTCGTCGATGGGGTATCTCGCCGCAGAGCTGTTTAATCGACCAAGCGAAAAACTAAATGTAATCGGTATTACTGGGACTAATGGCAAGACAACAACCGCACACATGTTGGCGTCAATCCTGCGACAGCACGGCTGGTCGACTTCGGTGATTGGCACTCTCACCGGCTCGCGGACAACACCAGAGTCAACAGACTTGCAAAGGCTTTTTGCCGAAGAATTAGATCGCGGCGGTCAAGCAGTTGTGATGGAGGTTTCTTCTCACGCGCTTGCTCTGGGTCGCGTTGAAGGAACCTCTTTCAAAGCAACGGTATTTACAAATCTCGGTCAAGACCATCTTGATTTTCACAAATCGATTGAAGATTATTTCGCGGCTAAAGCCAGACTCTTCACGAACCAGTTTACGAAATTGTGCGTCATCAATAGAGACGATGTGCGGGGTTCATTGCTAATCGACTCCATCTCGCGAGACAAAGAACTTTGTATCGAATCTTTTGGCATGACAGATGCGAAAGCGGTGCATGCCGACGCTACGAAGATTTCATTCAATTGGAAGGGCCAAAGGATCGAATCATTGATGGGTGGATACTTCAATGTGATGAACGCGCTAGCTGCCGCGACTGCAGCAGCCAAACTTGGTGTCACTGTTGGTGACATCGCTAAAGGTTTGGCTGCTGCAAGCGCTGTGCCCGGAAGGTTTGAGTCCGTTATTGAAGGTCAAGACTTTTCTGTGGTTGTTGATTATGCGCACACACCCGAGGCGCTACAAAATGTTTTAATTGCTGGTCGCAAAATTGTCGGCGAGCGAGCCCGAGTGATTGTTGTCTTTGGTTGCGGGGGTGGGCGAGATCAGTTGAAAAGACCTAAGATGGGCGACGTTGCGACAAAGTTCGCGGATGTCGTGTACCTCACTTCAGATAATCCCAGATATGAAGACGCCCAGACAATCGTCAAAGAAGTTCTACAAGGGGTTTCAAATGTTTCAGGCGTTTCGAGCAAAGTGATTACCGAGTTAGATCGTCGACTTGCAATCACTGCAGCGTTTGCGGCAGCCAAACCTGGAGACATAGTGATAATCGCCGGTAAGGGTCATGAGACAACCCAGACAATTGGCGCAAATGAAACGCCGTTCAGCGATGTTTTGGTTTCGCGTGAGCTGCTAAAGGCTGCTTCATGATTGCGATTCTCACTGCGGCGGCCGTGGCGATGATTGCATCGCTTATTGGTACACGAGTTTTAATTGCCGTGTTCAAGCGCATTGGTAAAGGTCAGCCAATTCTTGGTGCCGAAGATCGCGGACCAGTGCAGCACATGAGTAAGCAAGGCACGCCGACAATGGGCGGAATTGCAATTTTGTTTTCAGGCGCGCTTGGTTGGTTCGTTGCCCACCTTAGAGATGGGTTGCCCTTTTCAGATCAGTCGATGATTATCTGGGCCGCCGTGTTTGTGTTGGGCTTTGTCGGCTTCCTTGACGACTTTCTTAAAGTGCAACGTCAACATAATCGTGGACTTTTCTGGAAGAAAAAGGGCTACATCACCTTCGCCATTTGCATCGCTTTAACTTGGTGGTTGACGGCTGCAACAGGTGTTAGTGAAACGCTTTCGTTTACGCGAGCAGATTTGCCCGGCATCACATTTACGTGGCCGCTTTTTGTGATCTGGACAGCGTTAATGGTTTGGGGTACATCGAATGCAGTAAATGTGACAGACGGACTCGATGGTTTGGCCGCTGGTTCTGCATCGTTTGGTTTCATCGCCTTCACCGTCATCGCATATTGGGCGTTCAGAAATCCGCAAATTTATAGCGATGTTGTAAACCCGCTTGACCTCGCGGTGCTTGCTGCTTCTTTGGCAGGTGCTTGTGGCGGGTTTCTTTGGTGGAATGCCGCACCAGCACGAATTTTCATGGGCGATGTCGGCGCACTCGGGCTTGGCACTGCTCTCGGTCTGCTTGCGGTCACGACGAACACACATCTTCTTTTGCCACTGATTTGCGCAATCAATGTGATCGAAGCCGGTTCGGTTGCGATTCAAATGGGAGTTTTCAAAGCATCGGGTCGTAAAAAACGTTTGTTCAAAAACTCTCCGATTCATCATCACTTTGAGCAAAGTGGCTGGCCAGAGACAACCGTGATTATTCGTTTTTGGATTATCTCGGCGATCTTTGTGGCGACTGCCGTGGCAGCTTTCATTGCTGACTTCACAAATATTCAAAGTCTCTATGGGTTTCGACGCTGAGATGACGACAACTCTCGTTTACGGACTTGCCGTCGCCGGGCGAGCGGTGGCTAGCGAGCTTGTGTCGCGTGGTGAGAGCGTGATTTTGGTCGATGATCTTGAGTCTGAAAGTAACTCAGAGTTTGCACGTCAACTAAAAAGCGAGGTTCAATTTCGGCCAACAGCCGCTGAGATTGCTGCACTCTTACATAAATCTGATCGTGTTGTGCCCGCACCGGGCTTGCCTGAGACTCACCAGTTGTTTGATGAGTCACGTCGACTGCAAAAACCCGTGATGTCAGAAATCGAACTTGCTTATCAAATCGAACAGCAGTCATCAGCACCTCGACCGATGGTCGCAGTCACCGGCACTGACGGCAAAACGACGACGACTTTAATGGCGGCGGCGATTATAAATTCAGCGGGCAAAAAATCTCTTGCAGTTGGCAATACCGACCTACCCTTGATTTCAGCATTACGTACCGACGCGCAAGCGTTTGCAGTTGAGTGCTCGAGTTTTCGTTTGGCTCTGACTCAATCATTTCGCGCTAAGGCTTCAGTGTGGTTGAACTTTGCTCCCGACCATTTAGATTGGCATACTTCGCTTGGCTCGTATCACGAAGCCAAAGCCAAAATTTGGGCACACTTACAGCCAACAGATGTGGCAGTCGTTCCGGTAGCTGATCAATCGATTACAAAAGTTGCAAAATCTTGCGGTGCTCGGGTTGTAAGTTTCGGTGCAGACGCTGGTGACTATCGCGTGTCAAACGGTGTTCTGACGTGTCCGTCAGGTGAAATCTTGCATCGCAATGAAATGGCTCGAAGTCTGCCGCACGACGTGACCAACGCGCTGGCCGCAGCGGCGATCACAATTGAGGCTGGCCTTGCGAATCGCAATCAAGTCGCGCAGGCTTTGCGAAGTTTCGTCAATGCGCCGCACCGAATTGAGTTTGTTGCTGAGAGCGAGGGCGTTCGTTGGTTTAACGACTCGAAGGCAACGAGCCCGCATGCATCGAGTGTCGCGCTGAGATCGTTTGAGTCAATTGTGTTGATTGCTGGCGGTAAAAACAAAGATTTAGATTTGGGCGAGATGGCTAAGAATGCTGACAAAGTCAAGGCAGTTGTAGCTATCGGAACCGCCGCAAAGGACATTGCTGCGGCATTTGCGAAAGTGTGCGAGGTCAAAATTTGCAATTCGATGCGCGACGCGGTGAGTTGCGCCAGCAAATTCGCTGGTTCAGGAGATGTCGTTTTGCTCTCACCGGGTTGCGCTAGTTACGACTGGTACAAAAACTATGGCGAGCGGGGAACCGATTTCAAAAATGAAGTAATGACATTAATCAATAGCAAGCAATTCAAAAACTAACAAAGTCGAGGAAACATGAGCACAGCAACTTCAGCAACAACCCCAAATCGAACGATGACTCTCGCTCAACGTCGTCGAGCAGTTCTCGATCGTGGTGGTCTGCTTTCGTCTCGTCGAGTTGCACAGAAGCCTGCCAACACAACTTTCTTCATGATTTTCCTCACAGTGCTGACACTTGTGACATTCGGTCTGGTGATGGTTATGTCATCATCTTCGATCGTCGCGCTGAATCGCGGATTTTCACCGTGGACAATGTTCTTCAAACAGTTGATGTGGGCATGTGTTGGCGGGCTAGGCATGGCGTTTTTCTTTCGCTTTCCTTATTCGTTGTTGAGACGCTTTGTTTTTCCCGCTTTGATCTTCGCATTCGGGTTGATGTTTTTGCCCTTCGCACCAAACATCGGTGTCAGCATTAACGGTGCTCGCGCGTGGGTAGCAATGGGTCCAGTTGGCTTTCAACCTTCAGAGTTCTTGAAGTTGGCACTTTTGGTGTACTGCGCAAACCTTCTTGGCCGTCGCCAAAAAGAAGTCACTAATTTCAATCGAACATCACGCCCCGTGATTATTGCATTGGTTATTTCAGTTGCATTGTGCATTATTCAACGCGACTTGGGTGGCGCGATCGTTTTGACTTGCATCGTTTTGGCAATCATGTGTATGGCCGGCATTCCTATGAGAATCGTTAATACCATTGCCAGCTCGGGTGTTCTCGCAGCATTGTTTTTTACGCTGGTTACTTCATCGCGACGAAATCGCTGGACAGCTTTCTTGAACTTAGATGAGACAAAGGGCTCTTTTGGCTATCAAGTGTGGCAGTCGATACTTTCGATTTCTAATGGCGGAGTTTCTGGCGTCGGCGTTGGCGCGGGCACAGGCAAGTGGGGTTATGTTCCGCTAGCGCACAGTGACTTTATTTTTTCGACGATTGCCGAAGAGATGGGTTTAATTGGCGCCGCGGTTGTAATTGGAGGTTTCCTGACTCTCGTCGTGTTCGGCTTGCGCGCCTCACTCGGTGCAGAAGAACGATTTGGAGCACTCCTCGCGGGTGGCGTAACCATGTGGTTTGCAATTCAAGCGATCATCAATATTGGTGGGGTCACCGGCTCGATGCCCGTGACAGGTTTAACACTGCCGCTTATCTCGTACGGCGGAAGTTCGTTGTTGGTGTGCATGTCGGCAGCAGGGCTGTTGATGAACGTCGCGCGTAATATGAAGTGAGAAATCTTCACAAGTAGAACCTCTTGACCGCCGCTCGACCCACTTTCTTTGCCGTCATTACTGGTGGAGGAACAAGCGGTCATGTAATACCCGCGCTTGCGATTGCAGAATTGCTGCAAGACGGTGGCGTCTCTAAAGATCAATTGCATTTTGTTGGATCAACAAATGGCATTGAAACATCTCTCGTACCTTCAACTGGTATTCCGATGTCGCTATTAACCGTTCAAGGCTTTCGTCGGGGTTTGTCGCCGCGAGCACTTAAGCAAAATATCCGCACTTTTCGAGTGCTACGCAACGCCTCGCGACACGCCGAGCGACTTATATCAAGTTTGCGACCCTCGGTTGTTGTGTCGGTTGGTGGATACGTGAGTGTGCCAGCAACACGTGCGGCAAATAGGTTGAAGATTCCAGTCGTGACAGTTTCTTACGATCGACAACCTGGTTTGGCAACCCGTTTACAGGCGCGAAGTGCTTCTGGCGTTGCAGTCGCGTATTTGCCATCAAAATTTAGAAATGCGACTCTTACCGGTGCGCCAGTTCGCCGAGTGTTGCGAAATCTTGATTTGTCATCAACTAGAACCGAGGCTCGCTCGCGACTATCGATTCCGGTTGATCGAAAAGTAATTTGCGTTACAGGTGGGTCTCTAGGTTCGGCAAAACTAAATTCTGTTGCGCGCACACTTGTCGAAAATAATCAAAGCCGAAACGATATTTGTGTCATTCATTTGACTGGCGAGAGATACATAGACGATGACCTTCCAATTCTTGATAATGACGCAGAGATCGTTTATCGTCGGCTTAAGTCGACTGTAGCGATGCAAGATGTGTACAGCGCGTCTGATCTTGTCGTAGCACGTGCAGGCGCAAGCACGATCGCCGAGCTTTCAACAATCGGTATCGCCAGTGTGCTCGTTCCATGGAGTGGCGCCGCAGAAGATCATCAAACCGCAAACGCAAAATGGCTTGAGGATCTTGGCGGATCATTGGTAATCAATGAAATAAAGACCACTAACAATGAAATCGTCAATCAAATCATTGATTTGATTGACGATCAAGCCAAACTTCGAGTGCTTGCCAATGCCGCACGGTTGGCTGGCAAGCAGCACCGTGAGTCAACTCTCGCCGAATTAATTTTCAGAGTGGCGAAACAAAAAGGTAGACAACACAGTGACTTGCGCGAGCCGAAACGAGTTCATATCGTCGGTGTCGGCGGCCCTGGAATGTCGGCTGTTGCCACAGTTCTGGCCGAAATGGGTCATCAAGTTTCGGGTAGCGATATTCGTCGTTCAGAGTTAACAACTCGGCTCGAGAATCTTGGTATCACAATTAATATTGGTCACAATCCAGAAGTTGTTTTAGGTTGTGATTTCGTCACTGGTTCGCCAGCGATCGCCGAGTCAAACATTGAATATCAAAGAGCACGTGATTTAAATATTCGTGTTCTCTCACGAGCTGAAACTCTCGCAAGTATTTGTCGTTGCGCCACAAGCGTTGGTGTCGCTGGCACGCACGGCAAGACAACAACTTCGTCGATGCTCACTACTATTTTGCTTGGCGCCGGCAAAAACCCGAGTTATCTGATCGGTGGCGACGTAATTTCGTTGAATCGTGGCGCATCGTGGTCGAATAGTGAGCTGTTCGTGGTCGAAGCTGATGAAAGCGATGGCACCCATGCTCAGCTTCCACTTGCTGCCACAATTTTGACGAACATCGATATTGATCATCTTGATCATTTCAAAACGCCGGCCGCGATTGAGCAAAGTTTCTTTGACTATGTTGGCAACATTGCCGGACCTCGAGTTTTGTGTCTTGACGACCCAACATGTGCCTTGATTGCTCAAACGCACAATGCAATTACATATTCTGTCAGTGGCGAGTCTTCAGCCGATTATGTTGCTACTTCGATCAAATTCAAAAATGGAAGTTCCTCTTTTGTAGTTGCTCAAAATCTCGGTTCGCAGAGTGTCGAGCTCGGTCGCATAAATCTTCCGTTGCGGGGCCGTCACAACGTGAGTAATGCACTCGCCGCTCTTGCGATGGCGATGCAGTTCGGCGTTGAATTCGAACAGGCTGCGCAGGCGTTGAGCAGTTTTGGTGGCGTCGCTCGTCGATTTGATGTTCAAGGCGTCGATCGCGGCGCGACATTTGTTGATGATTATGCCCACTTACCAAACGAAATTTCTGCCGTGCTTTCAGGAGTTCGTGACGAGTCAGACAACTGGTCGCGTGTTGTGGCAGTTTTTCAACCCAATCGATTCAATCGCATGTCCGTGATTTCGCACCTTTATGCCGATTCGTTCGTCGCTGCTGACCTAGTAGTGATCACTGACATTTATTCTTCTGGCACAGAACCAATTGCAGGAGTCACAGGTCAGCTTGTTGTCGACGCAATTCTCAAATCGCACCCGTACAGCCACGTCATATATCAACCAAGCCGCACAAATCTCGTAGAGTTCTTGGCAGATGAAATCAAAGACGGTGATCTGTGTATATCAATGGGCTGCGGTGACATATCTAGTTTGCCCAGCGAAGTGATCACTCGACGTCGAGGTAAGTCAAATTGATCTCCGAATTAAGTCGCCCTAGCGAGAAAGATCTGAACCGCTTAGCTTCGTTGCTCGGTGATCGAATCACGAGAGACGAGCCAATTGGACCGTATACGACTTACAGGGTTGGAGGGTCTGCCGCATTGTTTATGCGAGCGATGAGCGTTGATGATCTGCATGCCGCTTCACGCGCTCTCGCAAAAGTGAAAATGCCGGTGTTGATGCTTGGTCGCGGAAGCAACATGCTGATTAGCAATAGCGGCTTTCGCGGTTTAGCAATCGCTTTGGGACCGTTCGCTGAGCAGATCAACCTTCCGAGTTCAGATCAAGACCCAATAGTCATTGTCGGTGCAATGTCGTCACTGCCGGTGATAGCAAGGCAAACCGTTGCTGCAGGTCTGCGGGGTTTTGAGTGGGCTGTCGGTGTGCCAGGTTCAATTGGCGGCGCGGTACGCATGAATGCAGGTGGGCATGGTTCAGACATGATTGCGTCGTTGTTGAGTGTGCGCTTGTTTCACATCGAACGTGGTATCGAAGCCAATGTGTCGGCGGCAAATCTTGGATTACGCTTTCGCGGCTCGGATTTGAACGATCAACACATCGTCCTATCGGCGACATTGCGACTCACGAGAGGAGATAAAGCCGAAGGCGAGTCTCGACTTGCTGAAATTGTTAAGTGGCGTCGTGAGAATCAACCGGGAGGACAAAACGCTGGTTCGGTATTTGTCAATCCAGTTTCGGGTGCTTCGTCGGCAGGTGCTTTGATCGATGGGCTCGGTCTACGCGGTCATCGAATCGGCACGGCTTCGATTTCCGATAAACACGCCAACTTCATACAGGCCGATGAAGACGGTAATGCAGATGATGTGGTCGAACTTATGACATTTGTTCGCCAACGCGTTATCGAATCTCATGGCATTGAACTGCGTAGCGAAATTCGTTTGGTCGGTTTTTCGGCGGCTGTCTCTCAAGACGCAGGCGCAGTTGATCAGGGTGTGGTTTCCCGTAACACGCAACTTGAATCGGCATTTGGTTCGGCGAACAATACTGATTTGTCGATCCCGGTTCCTTTGTTTTCTGAGCAGCTCTCAGATGAGGTTTTGGCCGAACTCAAAGATGCGTTTGACGGCGACGCAACACCGTCTGCAAATTTGCGTGTTGTTTTACCAAATTACCCAGACGAGTCTCGTGATGAGACTCGCGATGAATCACGAGACAACTCATCAGCGACGAATTCATCGTTAACACTGAAAACCAATAATGGTCGCGTCGTCATCGTTGATGACGACCTTCGTTTGCCTGTTGACTCGGACCACCCGATCGATGAAATGACCAGTTCGGTAAATATCGCTCCGACATCTGACCCAAGCAACATTATCCGTGACTCACGAATCGAAGATCGAGGTAAAGATGTAATTAGATCGCTCGCTTCAAATCGCCGACGTCTGCTTACTGCGGCTGGCTCTGTGATAGGCGTGGTAGCACTCGTGCTAATAGTGCTGGCTTCGCCGATCGTCGGCGTTCGTAAAATTGAAATTGAAGGCGCTCGCTATGTCAGTGCTGATTTGTTGATTTCCGTTGAAAAATCTCTTGACGGTAAGTCAATCTTGACGGTAGATACACGCGCAGCTGAGCGACGACTTGAGGGTGATCCGTGGGTTGAGTCTGTGCGCATCAAATCGTTTTTCCCGTCAAGACTTGTAATCGAAATTGTTGAGCGCAAGCCAGTGGCTTTTTATATAGGTGTAGATAATCGGTCGCGGGTCGTTGATCCGCAAGGTCGTGTTTTGGCTGTTGAAACGGGTCAACCCACGCAATATCTACAGATCACTGGTGTTGGTCCCAACCTTGCACCGGGGGCGAGTGCCGGCACCGTTTACAAGGCGGCCGCCCAGTTAGCCGCAGGCTTGCCCACTGAGTTGAGTGACCAAGTTTTGAATGTTGGTGTGGGCGGACCAAATCAATTAGTCATGACTCTGCGCACCGGAACCCTGATTAATTTCGGCCCTCCGGTCGACTTGCAAAATAAGTTGATTTCACTGTTGGTGCTACTTCGCAGACAAGACGCGAAACAAATTCTTGCGATCGATTTAACTGACCCGCGAACGCCAACTGTAAAGTCGAAGTAGAGACTTTCTCTAAACCTTCCTTAACGTTTCGCTGATGTTTGGTGCTAGTTGTCCGATGTGGCAGAATAACTGCACTCACAAACAGTGAGCACAACAAGCGCAAGCAGCGGGGGTTAATCCTAAATGGTCGGTCAACCACAGAATTATTTGGCAGTTATCAAAGTCATCGGTGTAGGTGGTGGCGGCGTGAATGCAATTAATCGCATGATGGAGTCAGGCATGCGCGGTGTTGAGTTCGTAGCGATCAATACTGACGCGCAGGCACTGTTGTTGAGCGATGCAAGTGTCAAAATCGATATTGGTCGTGAATTAACTCGCGGTCTTGGCGCAGGCGCTGACCCGGAGGTTGGTCGCGAAGCAGCCGAGCAACATCGTGACGAGATTCAAGAAGTTGTCGCTGGGGCCGACATGGTTTTCATTACTGCAGGTGAGGGAGGTGGCACCGGCACCGGTGCAGCGCCCGTAATCGCCGAAATCGCAAAAGCCGAAGGTGCACTCACGGTCGCGATTGTTACGCGTCCGTTTGCTTTCGAAGGTCGCCGCCGTTCGGTTCAGGCAGATGCCGGCATCGCAGCACTCAAAGAAAAAGTTGACACACTCGTCGTAATTCCTAACGAGCGACTGCTCACAATTTCGACCGACAAGACGACGATGCTCGACGCGTTCAAAAAAGCCGACGAAGTTCTGGTTCAAGGCGTTGCCGGCATCACTGGTTTGATCACAACGCCAGGCTTGATCAACACCGACTTCGCTGATGTCAAGACTGTGCTTTCAAATGCCGGCACTGCGCTTATGGGCACCGGTGCTGCAAGCGGCGATAACCGCGCGGTGTTGGCAGCAAATGCGGCAATAAACTCGCCATTGCTCGAAGCTTCGCTCGAGGGTGCCCGGGGCATTGTTGTCAACATCACAGGTCCTTCAGATGTAGGTCTGTTCGAAGTTACGAACGCCATGGAGATCGTGCGTGGCGTTGCGCATCAAGACGCCAACATCATTCACGGCTTGGTAATTGATGACGACGTCAACGATGAAGTTCGAGTCACGGTTGTGGCTGCAGGTTTTGAACGATGGGACAGTGCGGTGCAACGTACCGCCACCCGCGGTGATGGTCGAAACACAGCCACATCTGGCACAGTTCGCCCAGATGCCAAAGGCGGACGATTGAAAGATTTATTTGGCGGAGCGTCTGATCCATTAAGTGGAGCAGATGACGACGACGATCTTCCATCGTTTCTAAAATAAACTTTGCATGTCGGTGACGACATGACCTCAGTAGACGCATCGCAAGTTGCCTCGCGTGTAGTCGAGATTCGCCAGCGCATAGTTGCAGCTGGCGGGGCAAATATCAAATTGATTGCTGTTACAAAAACATTTGACGTTGGCGCGATGATTGCGGCGTTTGATGCGGGGTGTGATGGGGTGGGTGAAAACTACGCGCAAGAGTTGATTGCCAAATCAAGTGCATTGCCC
>Ga0255205_1000067_pt1 | contig 19354 bp, 32 predicted proteins | sample Miss_Cont_RepA_8_2_FD_183023 | JGI IMG/M metagenome (GOLD analysis project Ga0255205, IMG submission 183023) | Freshwater microbial communities from Mississippi River, Louisiana, United States - Miss_Cont_RepA_8d | ecosystem: Environmental > Aquatic > Freshwater > River | place: USA: Louisiana...
CAGATATTGTCCATCAGTTTATCAACGCAAACTGGAAACCTAACCTCGAGCTCTGTATCATTACTGGATACTCCGACAGGATGAAGTCTCTCGTCTATAGCATCTTGAAGCAGTACGACCTAGAGATGGTTACCACCGACGTAAGGAACGGTGGCAAGATTAAGGTTCAGACCTGGCACGAATGAAAGCTGGTCAATTAGTTGACCATGGATAAAAACTTATCCACTTTTCTTATGCAAAGTCTCTTCTCGGCAAGGTATACTAGAACCATGAGCTACATCAAGTCGGGCGACCTCCTGGTCGACAAGGCATACGGAACCAAGTACATCGCTACCTCGGACAGCTTCATCAAGCGAGTCCCTGGCACCGGCGAGTTCCTGGATGATTGGAGTTTCGTCCCGGCAGTCAGCATCATCAATCCTGTCACGGGAACCAAGGGTTCTATTCTTGTCTCCTACGTCACCAAGGTGGAGGTCAATCAATGAAACTTAACTGGCTAGGCAAGACGTTCCTCGGCGTTGCTGGGGCTTACGCAGTTGGCAAGGTGTTGGAGAACGCCACCGGCGGCGACGATCAGTTCACGACCGAAGAGGTCCAGGCCATGGCGGCCGCGACCAAGGCTAACGACCCCGCGCGTTTCTGCGAGATCTATAAGGCTCGCCGACCGTGGGCCGATAATGAGCTGCTCGTTTCCGAGTGGCGGATGTTCTGTACCAAGCTCCTCTGAGAAAAAAATCACCAACGAAAAAAATAAAAAAGTTGGTGCAAAGTTCGAAGACAACGGTTTAAGATCAGATTATCAACGCGGCAATCGAGCCGCAACCCAAGGAAAAGGAAAGTTACAAATGAACACGCAGGATACGACGATCACCACGAAGCTCTCGGCCATTGACAAGGCGCTTGCCGCCGCTCAGGCTCGCAAGGCTGCCAAGGAGGGTACCGATACGGCCCCCAAGGCACGGCCTTCGAAGCCGAAGGGCGAGAAGATCAAGGTCGATGACGCTGCCAAGGCTGCGGCGAAGTCGGCAAAGGAAGAGGCCCGTAAGCAGCGTCAAGAGCAGCTCAAGCAGCAACGTGAGGCTCGTCGAGCAGCCAAGGCTGCCGAGCGTGGTGAGGCCAAGACTCCTCACATGAAGAAGATTGAGAAGGCTGCGGCGGCGCTGCCGGCGATGACCGACGCTACGCAGATGTCCTTCAACGAGATTACCACGAATCTTTCGGCCGCGCAGATCACGGCGCTGGCTCTTCATCTCCAGCACTTCAACCGTGTCAAGGCGACCGAGCGAGCTCTCAAGCAGGAGCTCGAGGCGGGGCAGCAGGTTCGCATCGTCGGCGGGCCTACCAAGCACGTCGGCAAGATTGGTACGGTTGATCGTGCACAGCGCATCCGCTGCTTCGTCAACATCCCGGGGGTTCGTAAGCCAGTTTACCTGTTTACGTCGGATGTCGAGGCGATTGCAGAAGAGATGCAGGCCACGGGTACGGAGGGTTGATCTTACCTAGACTCGTAGAGCAGGAGGATTGAAATAGAGCCTCCTCGCTCTCCCCATAGTTCAGCGGATAGAACGCAGGTTTCCTAAACCTGATGTCGGAGGTTCGAATCCTCCTGGGGAGGCTGCAGCATTTCGCTGCTAACAATATAAGGAAACAGAGTATATGAGCAAGAATGTTAAGCGTGCACTTGGTAAGGTCTACACTGCGTACATCGTCCGTGATGCGAACAGCCGTCGGTTCCTCAACCAGCGGTCGTATACGGGTCGCCGTCGTGGCCAGTGGGGTCTCATGGGCGATGCGCAGATCTTCTATTCGGAGGCGCAGGCTCAGTCATGTGCAGGCAACATCAATCGTCGCCGGCCAGAGGGCTACTCGGCCTTCTTCGCCGAGGTCATTCCTGTCAAGATGCGCGGCCGTGGCCGTCGAATCGACGACTGATTGATTAACTGATACACCCCCAAGGGGAGGGTTATAATATCCCCTATCAGCGCTCAGGTGGCGGAACAGGTATACGCAGCGGACTTAAAATCCGCGGACCATCGGTCGTAGGGGTTCGATTCCCCTCCTGAGCACCCCTTCGATCTTTGACAACTTGGCGTTCTTGTTACGAGCCGTTCTGGCGGAACTGGTAGACGCAGGGGACTCAAAATCCCCCGCCTTCGGGTGTGTGGGTTCGAGTCCCACGGACGGCACAATGCACCAATAGCTCAGCCGGATAGAGCATCCGCCTTCTAAGCGGCAGGTCGGTGGTTCGAATCCACCTTGGTGCGCTTCTTTTAGATACAATTCAATTCTAACGATTATATTATGTAGGTGTGCGGGTGTAACTCAGTGGTAGAGTGTCAGCCTTCCAAGCTGTTCGTCGCAGGTTCGATCCCTGTCACCCGCTCGAATGGAGAGATGTCCGAGTGGCTTAAGGAGCAGCATTGGAAATGCTGTGTATCTTAACGGGTACCCAGGGTTCGAATCCCTGTCTCTCCGCCGAGGAGTAGCTCAGTCTGGTAGAGCATCGCGTTTGGGACGCGAGGGTCATCGGTTCGAATCCGGTTTCCTCGACAAATCTGTAAAACATTGGGGAATCGTTCAATGGCAGGACAAGGGACTTTGAATCCCTTTATCTAGGTTCGAATCCTAGTTCCCCAACCAGTTTGTACATCAGTATCTAACAGCTTATAATAATAGAGATTTTGGCCCCGTCGTCTAAAGGTCAGGACCCGACGCTTTCAATGTCGATATCAGAGTTCGAGTCTCTGCGGGGTCGCCATACTTATCTTCATGGATATCAAACGCAGGTGGAAAAGCCTTTCATTTAAGGTAGAACATCTTCGTCTAGAACTCGAAGAACGTGAGGAAAAGATCCGCGAACTAGAAAGAGAGTTCATGGAAGAACTAACTCGCGTAGAAGTAGAAGACTTACCTGGAATAGAACCAAAACCGCTCGTAGGTACTGTTGAGCAGAATCAACCACAAGTAGTAGATAAAACTGACGAGCCAGAAGAACAATCGGATAAGGAACCAGAGGAAGTTCCTCCAGCCGAAGTAGCGGCAGGTCCAGAGGAAATGAAAAAACTCTGGAAAATGATAGCTAGTGTTGCGCATCCAGATAAAACGAATAACGATCCTCGCAAAACAGACTTATATAAAAAAGCCGCTGCTGCCTGGAAATCCAAGTCTTACGACGAACTATACCGCATCGCTCTTGAATTAGGAATAGATCCTCCCGATGCCTCTGACGAGTCAGTGGCAATATTGAATGGTATCTCGTCCGACCTGGAAAAGAAGTTAAAAGAAAGTGAAACGTCGATTTTGTGGTTGTGGGGTACGACGTCTCGCGAAAAAAGGTTGAGTATTTTAGATCTCTATTTGCGATCTCGCGGGAAGAAAAGAAAACAAAATCCCTAGAAGGCAGATAATTAACTACCGAAATGAGATACATCTTTTTGGTATTTGCTCTCTGCGGTTGCGTACCAGCAAAATCGCAAAAACAAATAAAACATGCACCATCGCAGTGTATACAAACCATCCAAGGTAGATACCTTTACATAGAAGAATGCGAGCAATGGAGACACGTTCCACCATCTGACTCACAATCGATTCTACCTCCTTGAAAACAAAGATTTTGCCGCTCTAGCATAGCGATCATGCACCTCACTTGTAATGAGGATCAGGTGGGTTTGACTCCCACGGGCGGCTCCAATGGAACGGTGCCCGAGTGGCTAAAGGGAGCAGACTGTAAATCGCACCTATAAAAGTTAGTCAATATAATATATATTACTATGGTGCGATGTGCTAAATGTTCTATAGAGATTGATGGTTCATATGGAAGTGGAAAGTTTTGTTCTAGAAAGTGTGCTAATTCTAGGACTATTTCTGAAGAACATAGAATAAGGGTGAGCAAAACTCTTATCTCTAAATTTGCGAAAAATAGAATAACAAGAAATTGTTTAACGTGTAACAAACAAATTACTACGACGGAAAAAAGAAATCAAAAGTATTGCGATTCTACTTGTGCTGATAAGCGCAAGATGCTTGATGTCAATAGAAAAAACGAAGTTTCGACCATTTGGTCGATGAGTTCTAGAACGAGATGTAAAATTCTAAAAAGAATGGGGAAAGGATGCTGTCGTTGTGGGTGGGATGAAGCATCTTGCGACTTACACCATGTTAGAGGAAGAAAAATACAAAATGCAAATGATGATAGCAATCTGACACTTTTGTGTCCTAATTGTCATAGATTGTATCACAGCGGTAAGATTGGTCCAAATGACGTAGTAACATTAGATGTTTATTTAAAGGATTGGAAAGATTATTATTTTGGATGATTGACTACGGAGGTTCGAATCCTTCCCGTTCCACAATATATATGAATGTTAGGGCGTGTAGCTCAGTTGGGAGAGCGCCAGCTTTGCAAGCTGGATGTCGTCGGTTCGATCCCGTCCATGTCCACTCTTTAGGTCAGTAGCTCAGTTGGTTAGAGCACCACCCTGATAAGGTGGGGGTCGGCAGTTCGACTCTGCCCTGACCTACCAGTCTGTCTCAACAACAACAAAGGAAACATGGAAAAGAACAAGAAGCGTGCAGTGTCTGGAGACTTCGTCACTCGCGACAATGCAGAAGGTTCGTGGATGATTACAGGCATCGTATACAACTACGAGCTCAACACATACCAGGCTCGTGTCATCAAGGTCGGCAATCCAAGCAATGTTGATTTCGTAGACCCATCGACATTGACAGTGATCGAAAAAAAGTATTAATGCCGTGCAAATAGACGGCTGAAGATGGTATATTAAGACCATCAAACGGGTCTGTAGCTCAATTGGCAGAGCATTCGGCTTTTAACCGACAGGTTGTGGGATCGTCCCCCACCGGACCCACTGGAGGAAACAATGCGAGACTGCGTTAGTTGTGGTGCACCATTCGACCCCCATTCACTCGCCAAGCGCCTCGCCGGCGGACGGATCAATACTTGCCCCGATTGCAGCGATGAACCCGCTGTCAAGTATCTTGGTCTGTCCGCCGGCGACGGCAAACAGGGAAGCCTCACCGTCCTCAAGTTCGACTCCCAAGAGGATCGCGAAGAGTACCGCCAGGCTTGGTGGGTCAACTCCGGTATGATGGTAGGCAAGTCCTGCCAGATGGGGTACCAAAAGAGAACCCCAAACGTTAAGTTTCAAACAGTTACCCAGTCAACCGCCACCAATCACAAAGGTAGGGCCTAAGTATCGGTAATCATTATGGTTTATTTTCTGTGCAAAGTGCGTGGAAAAGGCTGTAATATAGAACTATGGCAAGAACGCCAAGAAGACAGATTACCTGGAAAGTGGATCGTAAAGCAGACCCACCAACCAGACACAGGCAGTATTTCCCTGACTCGCCCATTGATGAAGCCTCGCGCGAGAAGTACGAGAAATGCCTGATTCCTGGCGGTATGTTCGTTCTTAAAACAGCCTTGCGCGTTCCACCTCGCAACAGCGGGTTCGAAGAACCACCTTTCCCTTACGCCATCGAGTCGTGGTATGTCACCGATACGCTGGCCGGTATGACAGGGGACGTGGCCATTTACACCGGTACCGTCAGGGTAGAAGAACATGCAGGCAAGGGTCTTATCCGTGTACCCCGTCACTCCTTCATCATCCGGGGCGGTAGGTACCTCATGACCAACCTAAACCTGCTGGATCCGGTCATCCAGGAGCTCCCAGGACACACTTGAAGGGCCTAGGATAGGGTAACCTATGGCCAGCCGGCCAAAAGCCCTTTAAAGAGCTCCTGGGTGACCCCAGAAATTGGCTAAAGATTTAGCCAGTTGGATAGTTTGACCTGGTCAAAAACTTATCCACTTAGCCTGTGCAAAGTTCAACCCAAGGATGGTAGGATAGATCTATGCCAAGGATCGTTACGCCCCAAGCTCGCATTACGCAGCTGGCCGAGAGTCTCTACCCGGGTCGCACTGTCAAGGTAACCGGCGAGCGCCCGCCCATGCGTGGTGGCAAGAAGCGTCCCTTCACGGCCTATCTGTACGTGGACGGCAAGGTAGTAGCCACCGCCCAGGAGCGGGACTGGCGTACTGCCTACAAGACTCTCCAAATCAATATCAGCAAAGGAAGCATCCTGTGACCAAAGACGACAAGATTCGTACATACAACCGTCTCCAAGGAACCATGGCAGTCGTCGACGAAATCGTCCGCCTGTATAAGCCGGAAGCTCCCGTGTTGGCAGAGCTCCTGATGGCCTATCAGGCACTGAAGATGGCCCAGAACGAGCTGGGATGGGATCCCGGTGGAAAAGTCTCCGAGACTCATGCAAAGTGACCAACCAGTAGGATAAGATAAGAAAGTCAAAGGAAACAACACATGACTACGATGCAAGTCCGTACGTTCCTCAAGGTCGCTCCTCTCCTCCCCGGCGAGACCTCAGTTCTCCTGCGCGGTGCCCACGGCATCGGCAAGTCCCAGGTCGTCCGTCAGGTGGCCAAGCATTTCAACCTTCCAGTCACCGACCGTCGCCTCTCGCAGATGTCCGAGGGTGACATGATCGGCCTTCCCTCAACGGATGGTGAGGTCACTCGTTTCAATCCACCGGATTGGTACAAGGCTGCGTGCAAATCACCTGTCTGCCTCTTCCTCGATGAGCTCAACCGAGCCACCCCCGAGGTCATGCAGGCTGCCTTCCAGATCGTCCTCGATCGCGAGCTCAATGGCTGGAAGCTTCACCCCAACACTCGCGTCTTTGCAGCAATCAACACAGGCGGCACGTATACCGTCAACGAGATGGATCCTGCCCTCCTCGATCGTTTCTGGACGGTCGACCTGACTCCTGATACGCAGGACTGGCTGACCTGGGCCAAGGAGTCTGGTAAGGTCCACGACAACGTTGTCACCTTCATCGCTGGCAACGAGAAGTGGCTCGACCCGCCCAAGGGTGGCGACCCGGGTGCCGTCAGCCCGTCGCGTCGAAGCTGGGAGCGGCTCAGCAATGCGCTGTGTCTCGCCAACGTGGCCGAGTTACCGGACGATCCGATGTTCTATCCTCTCTGCCTCGGTTACGTTGGCACCGAAGCCACCATCGCCTTCCACGGCTATGTGAAGACGATCGATGCCCAGGTCACCGGCCAGGAGATCATCGAGGAGTTCGACAAGGTCAAGAAGAAGATCGACCGCCTCGGACAGGAGAAGCTCAATATCGCCATTGAAAAGATGGCCGACTACGTCACGAAGAACCTCGCGACCCTGGACGACAACCAAGGTAAGAACCTCCGTGCCTTCATGAACCACCTGCCTGCCGAGCTTCGGGTGTCCGCCTGGAGCAAGCTGACGGCTGGTGGAGTCGAGAAGTTGGAGCTGGCCAAGTCTGTCCACAAGTGGTGTGTCGATGGCATCCTCAGCGTCTTTGGTGTCGATAAGGGCGCCGAGACAAAGACGCCTGCCACACCCGCCAAGAAGGGCAAGAAGTGATGAGGCCCGATGATCGAATTCGATCGTCAATTGTGGTGGGACCGAGCTTGGGCCAGGTTCAAACGCCAGGTTCGTAAGGGGACTTCTCGAAAGAAAAAAGCTCAGGCTGAACACCAGTGGTACCGCGATGCCTTGCACGTCGATAAGATGCGCGCCGTGGTCGACTGGTGTTCTTCCAAAGGCATCAAGGTTCAATTCGGCAAGAAGCCAGGAGGAATGTACAATGCTATCGACAAAACGATTACGATTGCTTGTCGTGCTGCGCCCGAGAAACAGCTCTACATGCTCCTCCACGAGTGTGGACACCACCTCATCGGATTTGACGAACACGACGAACGCTTCGGTATGGGTTATCCCTATGTCGAAGACTCGAACATCAATTCGACGTTTCAGCATCGGCTCGCCTGCCTGGAAGAAGAGATGGAGGCTTGGCACAGGGGTTGGCGCCTAAGCAAGCGCTTGCACCTAAACCTCGAAAGGGAACATTTCGACAAAGTCAGGCTTGATTGCCTGCGTAGCTACATCAAATGGGCCAACGGCAGATCGCTCATGAACGCATAATAAAAAAATTCTGCCGGTTCATGCAATGTTCGTCCACGACGTGGTAGTATAGATTTATATGGCAAACAACGAAACCGACATGGTCAACGAAGTCATCACCAACGACGAGGTCGACGAGATCACTCGTGCGGCCCGGGCTGAACAGACCAAGTTGGCTTCAAAGCCCGTCATCGATCACCTCGAAGACGCCGTCGGCAAGGACCCGTTTGGCAACCCCGTCCTTCTCGCCAAGGTCGGAGACCGTATCATCATCGAACGCTACGCCACCGTTCTCAGCCACAAGCCCTGGCTCGATACGAAGACGTACGTCATCACCAACGTCGATGGCGTCACCGGTGACCTCGTCCTCATGGACACTGACCTCGGGCAGCAAGCCGGATCCAACTACATCACCGGCACGAAGGCCGGCTATCGTTTCAAGCTGCCCAACTCCAAGAGCATGTCCATCGGCAAGCGCAAGCGTGGCCGTCCGCGCAAGAACCCCACTGGCGCGCCTGAACCCGTCAAGCCCGTGCAGCTTGGACCAGATGGCAAGCCCGTCGCCAAGAAGCGAGGTCGTCCCGCGGGTACGAAGAACCGTCCCAAGGAAGTTATCCGCGCCGAGAAGCGTGCCAAGCTCGAGAAGCGCAAGGCTCGAGGCAGCAAGAAGAAGGCCAAGCGATGACATTCGAAGAGTACATGGACGCTGCGGCCCTTCTACGCAAGTACGCTCGGGCAGTCGAAACCCACCTATACATGGAGATGCGGATCGACGAAGCCCACCGAGCCATCGAGCTAGCAGAAAAGCTGGCCAACTCGCTAGAGGCTGCAGCGGCCGGGCTGGATACGACAGTACCACCCTCCAGCAACTAATAAAAACGCGCGAGATTTTTTGCGCAAAAAGTTCTTTGTTTTCATGCAAAGTCTAAGGAAAACGAGGTAGAATAGATCTATGTTCAGCCAGTGCGAGACCGACTACAACCTCGATCGCCACCTCATCGCGTTCCTGCAGGACACCCCGTTCTTCGCAGAACTGTCGCGCTACATCCGTAAGGTGCCCACCAAGGACCTCCCCACGGCCGGTGTCACCTACGACCAAAAGTACGACGACATCACGATGTACTGGAACCCTGAGTTCTTCGCCTCCCTCTCCGACCAAGAAGTCCGTGGCGTACTCATCCACGAGTTCTATCACCTCATCTTCCAACACATCTCGGCTCGCCTCAAGAAGCCGGCGAAGATGTGGAACGTCGCCACCGACCTCGCCATCAACTCCATCATCGTCTCCGGCGAGAACAAGAACGCAACCCTGCCCAAGGGCGGCCTCATCCCAGGCGTCTTCCCCACCGCTCCCGACGACGATAAACCCCTCACTAAGGAACAGAAGGACGCCATGCCCATGGCCAGCCTCATCGAGTCCTTCCCCCACTCCCAGGCCTCCGAGTGGTACTTCGACCGCCTGAAGCAAAAGGCCGAACAAGTTCAACAACAAATGCAACAGTCTTGCCCTCGCCACGGCAAAGGCAACCCCAACCAGGGTTCCGGTAGCGAGCAGGAACAGGACCAGAATAATTCAAATAATTCGGATAAGGGAAACAAGGCCGGAAATAAAAAGAATAAACAGAAGGGCACCGAGAAGGATCAAGACCACGGTCAAGGTGGCCACGACCACGATAAGGATGCAGCCCCTTGCACCTGTGGTGAGGATTGGCTGGACTCGATGGACGACCACTCTGGCTGGGAACAAATCCCAGAAGAACTTCGCGAGAAGGTGAAGGGCCAGGTCGCCAACATCGTCGAGAAGGCCGTCCGCCAAGCAGACTCGCAAGCCAATGGCTGGGGCAACATCCCCGGTCATCTCCGCGAAGAGATTCGTAAGTCGGTCATCCGCGTCGTCGACTGGAGAAACGTCCTTCGCAACTTCGTCGGTAGCCTGGAACGCGGCAACAAGACCACCTCGATGAAGCGCATCAACAAGCGCTACCCATACATCCACCCCGGCTCGAAGCGAGGCTACACCGCCAAGCTCCTCATCGCCGTCGACCAGTCAGGCTCCGTCTCCGACCAAATGCTCTCTCTCTTCTTCGGCGAACTCGCCTCTCTGACGAAGCGAGTCTCGGTCACCATCCTTCCCTTCGATTACACCGTCGACGAGAAGAACATGGTCGAATGGAAGAAGGGTACCAGCCCCGACATCAAACGAGTCCGAGGAGGCGGCACCGACTTCGACGCCCCCACCAAGTTCGCCAACGATCCCAAGAACCGTGGCAAGTGGGATGGCATGCTCGTCCTCACCGACGGCGAATGCTCGGCTCCCGGTCCCTCTAGAATCAAGCGTGGCTGGGTCCTTGGTCAAGGCTGCAAACTCCACTTCGCCACCGACGAGATCACTATCTCCCTGGACCCCAACCCCCAAAAGTCCGGCGCCTGGCGGTGATCATCCTCCCGCGCGCCCGCAGGGGCGCGACGCGTTCGCCCCCGATGCCCGCGTAGAAATAATCTCCCGATTTATTTCATCCGGGAATATAGTTAGCTGGCATGAACTTCCTTCCCGTCGTCCTAGAACTGGTCGGAGCATACGCTGCGACCTCTCTCGCTTTCGCCTCAGGCTACGCAGCCTACCTAACCACCACAGGACGCCGGACAAATTTAAAATGGGAAAACATCCTGTCCTTCGGCATCCTCACACCAACAATCTGGGCAGGCATGTCCGCACTAACAGGTCTACTCGGCGCCTACTGGGGACTACTCCCTCCAAACCTATCAGTCCTCGCCTACGCCGCAGCCGCTAGCCTCATTCCAGCCTCGGCCCTCTCGGCTTCGGTCATCGACGACATCAACACACCATCACCCTCCCCCAGCAGAGAAACGAGTCGCAAATCCATCTCAGCCCCCAAGAGACCATCCTCTAATCCCCCACCCCCTCGCTACTGGTGACCCATCTCCCCAGAAGCAACTCGGGTTAATTCAACCTCGATCTTCCCCGTCGGACGGCCGAGCCTCCTCGCGCGGGAGAAGACAAATAAAAAAAGGGCCGCACCCGAAGGTACAGCCCTAAAGGCCTACGGCCCAACCCACCCTCAACAGGGTACCTGGCTAGCAGGCACCTTCGCCACCCGATAGAACGGCTTACAGGTAACCAAGAAATCCTCCGGCTCGGCATCGAACGCCACACCGGCCACCAACGAGGGCTTACCACCCATGATGATGTTGCCAGTTCTATCTCGATACTTCACCACGTACACAGGCTCCTCGTCGCCAGGGAACTGGGCGAGCATGTCGCGGTCGAACGGGATACACTTCCAGGCCTGAGAGATACTGTTTTTCGGCATACTCCCAGTATACAACAACAGCCATAAAAAATGCACGCAACTTTTGCGCAATTTTGCATACACTTTCATGCTAAGCTGATACTTATATGTTGGAGTCTCATCTTCACTGACGAAGCTTTTATGCCGTCGATACCGTGACCTATTGACGCCCACCACGTGGACCTATAGCCATAACTCCTGGGTGCTGAGAGCGGGGTCCGTGACCTAATGAGTCCGAGTGGCAATTTGTGTGGGGAGGAGTGGGGAGAAGTGGTATTTGGGGGTATTATTCTTGGGGGAATTTGAGGGCTTTGTGAGCTAGCCGAGCGAGGAGTTCTTGTTCTGCTGGGCCTGATGAGTCGCCTTTGGGGCCTGTGGGACCTTGGGTACCTCTTGGACCTGGGTCGCCTTTGGGTCCGGGTTCACCTTTGTCGCCTTTGGTACCTGGTTGGCCAGGGATACCTTTTGGACCTGTGTCTCCCTTTGGGCCATGGGGACCTGGTTTGCCTTGTTGGCCTGTATCGCCTTTGGGGCCTTGGATACCTTGTTGGCCTTTTGGGCCTGGTTCTCCTTTGTCTCCTTTATTGCCTTTTGGGCCGGTGGGTCCTGGGATGCCTTGAGGGCCTTGGGGACCGGTATCGCCCTTGTCTCCCTTGTCGCCTGGTTCTCCTTTGTCTCCTTTGGGGCCTGTAATTCCTTGGGGGCCTGGTGTGCGTTTGAGGTTGTGGAGTTGGAGTAGTGTATAGGAGGAGGTTGCTAGTGCGAGTAGGGAGAGAAGGGTATTTAGCATGAGGGAGATTCTATAACGTTTTTAGGATTCGTCTCCGCCCGGGGAGCGTTGTTTGTACATTTGACTTGTGAGGGCTATAATTACCGGTTCGATATGCCGTTCTTGGTTGTGTTGCCGTTGTTTCTTGTCGGGTTGATTGGGGCCTGGTTGGCCAAGGGTATATCCGATGGATCTTTTCCTTGGTGGTTGCCTGTGTTGCCGTCCGTGGGGACTGGGTTGTTGTGGGGATGGGTATCCAGGCGGTGTTCGGATTTGTCCCTTGCGACCGTGGTATTCGACGTCGTATATACCGGAGCTTTTCTAGCTGGATTCTTGTTGTTGGGGGACCGGTTGTCTGTCCTGCAGTCGTGTGGCGTCGGGTTGGCTTTATTGGGTGTAGCGTTGATGTCGATGTGAGGAGATTTAGGAATTGTCTCCGCCCGGGGAGATATATAGATCGAGCGCTTATGTTGACGGTGTTGGGAATATTGGGCACGATTGTGGCATATGGCTTTGCCGGATACTTTAGAAAGATGTCCGTCGATCGGATCCATCCGTATCAGCTTCAGGTTGTGGCGGGTTTTGTCTACGGGGTTCAGATTCCTATTTGGTTGTGGTTGGTTGGTCGTAATCCTTTGATTGGGAGTTACGACCGTGTCGGGGTCGGGTATGGTGTGGCGTGTTTGGTGATGAACGTGATTGGTGCGGCTTTGTTGGGAAGCCTGTTGAAGTCGAGTGATTCTCCTGGGGTGATCACGTCGTTGACTGCGATGTACCCGGTGGTGACCGGATTGTTGTGTTGGGGATTATTGGGCGAGGAATATACTCCTAGGAAGTTGATCGCCATCGCGTTGATGTTGTTGGGAGTTGCCTTGTTCAGTTACTGAGTGTTTTTTGTTTTTGTCTCCTCCCACGACGTATAGTTATTCCCCATGAAGATACAACTAGGCGATTTAAGAAGATTGATCCGAGAGGTTTTAAGAGGCGCAGAGGCGCCTGAAGAAGCTCCTCTTGGTCAGATCGCATTTTCCCCTCATCGACTCGAAAAAGGTATTTTCAAGGGAGAGCCGAACACGCCTGCGGAAAAAGCTCTCTACCAAGCCTTCATGGATCACCTTCATGCCAACGTTCCGCTATCCGGCGAAGCTGCTGCGATGGTGAAGTCCTTATTGGATAGTGGTAATTACTCAAAGCTGTTTAAAGAGCCGAGCGTGGCTACCGTGTATCGAGGAATGACCGTGTCCGAAGATTGGCTCAGGGGCGTGTTGGATCTTCCTCTAGACGAGGAGATTTCTCCTTCTGGTAAAGCTGCTGTGTCGTATGTGTTGAGTCCTAGTCGCGGCGATGCGATGAGTTGGTCTCGTTCCAAGCAGACTTCAAGCAGGTTTTCTATGACGAAGAGCGGTGCGAAGAGCAAGCCTGATTTTGAGGTGGTGCTGGTTGCCAGTGTGGCCGAAAATCCAGGGATCTTCTTAGACATGACTGGTCTTTATAACGTGGATGAATTTAACGCGTTCCGTAAAGAGAGAGAAATAGCGAGCATGGGCGATGTCACAATATCTCGTATAGAATGGACTTCGGCACAGAAGGCTATCGAAAAACGCAAGAAGATGCCTTTCAGCAAGTTTAAGAAGATGTTTCGTTGAGACATAGAGCACACTAGAGTATTATAAAATTAGTTGGAAAGAAGAAGAAACGTGGAGATAGGCGATTTGGTAATGCCTGTAAGGGAAGAGGAATTTTTATTCTTGTCTCCCGAAGGCGCAGTCGATCCATTAGAGATCGATTGGGATAGATCAAGCATAGGAATCGTGTTGCAAGTCGTAGACTTTAATCCTCCGCGACAATACAAAAGAGTCAGAGTTGTTGTCGATGGATTGATTGGTTGGACGTATTCAGACTACCTAGAGCCCATAGTCGACGAACCCAGACGATAAAGCGCCGTACATTTGGAGATCTATGGTGTAGTCTATTCCAATGATCGGTTGGTTGTTAGCCTGGGGCGTTTCGTATTTGTTTGGTGCTGGTTGGGCTTTCGTTGGAAGCTTATTGTTGGCTGTATTCTTTCCACGATTGACGCAGGTATTATTTGCTACAGTCGTTTTTCCCGTGTATACCCTGTTTTTTGGAACGTGGGCTTTTATTTTGGGATGGGTATTTGATCGGCATGAATTTGTCTTAGAAGCCTGGAAGTCTTGTATCTTTTGGGCTGCTATTCCGGTTGGTTTGTTGTCGTTATATTTCGCGAGAAGCGTAAGAGAAATCGGATTAGATCGATTGCGCGGCGAATGATTTTTTATGACGCAATAGTTATTTGAATGGTGGGTCGTCGACGGGGAGCTTCGGTAAGGGTCGGCGACCTGGTGCTTCCACTCGACGAAAGAGAGTTTTTGTTTTCGACGCCGAGCAAGATAGAGACCGAGGAAGACCCGATCGAAGTAATATGGGAGTTTATTCCTGGTATTGTGATTGGTATTTTGGAATTTGATCCTCCCCAGGAATATTGTCAAATTCAAATAATTGTTGAAGACATTGTTGGTTGGACGTATTCCGACTATGTTAGAGTCATTAGCAAAGTTAAAGGTAGTTACACCTAAAACGTTACGATATAAATTAATCATTAATGGCTCGGGGTTTTGAGGTAGGCGAATTGTTAGAGATTCATCCAGGGTACGTCAGTGGTATCTGGCTTCGTCCGGACAACAAGAAAGCCATGCGTGTAAACGATACGGGCAGGTTGCTAGCACCTGGTAGGCTGGTGTTGGTTTTAGAAACTGATGGTCGTGAGGTACTCGTTATGGGGTGCACCGGCGCCGTCGGCTGGACTTGGGATAGTCGCTTGCGGAGGTTGGGTGATTAGGGTCGGTAGTCTGGTCATTCCCGTCGAGCACGAGGAATTTTTGTTTATGAAGTCGGATGGTTTGGACTATGAACTTGATCCGATCGAAGCCATATGGGACGAAGGAATCGGCGTCGTATTGGAGATTCTTGACTTTAATCCGCCGAGAGAGTATAAGAGAGTTCGAATAATGGTAGGAGAACGTATCGGTTGGACGTATTCCGATTACGTGACAAAAGCTTAATCTTCAGTTATACTTAATGACATGCGGATTAGGTTGGGCGAACTCAAAAAACTGATACGTGAAATGTTGGTCGTACGGACCATGGTCGCGCCCAGTAAAATATCTGGTGAAGGTTTATACGCGGCAACTTTTATACGAAAAGGAGATATCGTTTCGAAGTGGGTCGAGGGTGTAGATAAGACGTTTCCAGGGAGTTACCCTGACAGCCTGCCAGTTGAAGACTGCGAATCTTTTAAGAAGTTGGCGTCGTGGGATGGCGATAACTGGTATTTGTCTGGTGACGATGGCATTTATTTTAATCACTCTGAAGATCCAAACGTGAGGGTAGTGATGGGCAGGGGTTCACCTTCTACGTGGGATAGGGTCGCTATCAGAGACATAATGCCTGGCGAAGAACTAACAATGGATTATAGAGAAGTTGGTCTTGACTTCATCTGAGGGCTTTGACATTGCCATTCAACGACAATGTCATAGTGCAAGTGGGCGACATGGTGACGCCGCGAGACGAAGACGAATTTTTGTTTTTGGATCCGGGAATGCCAGCACCGAAAGAAGCTCCAACAGAAATATTTTGGAGTGGGTCGGTCGGCGTCGTGTTAGAGGTCGGAAGTCTGGAACCCCAGAAAACGTATCGACGAGTGAGAATAATGGTCGATGGAGTCATTGGTTGGACTTATTCCGACTATCTACAAATTGTTAGAAGATAAATTAGAATATAATTACTTGTAATGAAAACATCGAGCGTACCCAAATTAATCCACGAGGCTATGATAGCGGTAGCCTCCAAAGATAATCCAATTACTGTTTGGCCAAAAGTTGGACCTTCGGGCGGTTTGATGTGGATCGTTAAGGATGCTTTAAGAACTGCGGTGGTCGATACGGAGACTGGCGTAGTTCACGGCAATTGGGCAGTAGAAAGCAACGAAGCATTCGAAGCCATAGTTGGTGCGTTACAAGAATGGTATGCTACTGATAGAGAATCCTATGGCGGCGAGAACATCATGAAGGTCAAAGAAGAACTAAAAGACATAGAAGGTTTTTAGGTACGATCTCGCCCGCGTTAGTTTAATTTTCAACTATGATTTCTATTTAAGTTCATATTTATTTCGTGAACAAATTAGAATACCGACTCGACCATGAAGTCGACGAAGGTTGGCACGTTAATTGGGAAGATGGTATCTGTACATACGTCGATGAGTATGGTGTGCTAATTGTCGAAAGAAAGCTACACCGCCATCCATTCGGAACCGAGTACGCAGAAACGATAGAAGAGTAATCCTTCTGTAGAGTTAGAGTGTATAGTTATTTGCGTGATTAAAACTTCAGAATTTGACAAGATCTGCGGTAGCACGCCGCTAATCAAGGTGAGTGAAAAGCTTTACGCAAAGCTAGAGACTTACAATCCAACAGGATCCGTCAAGGATAGAATGATATCCTACGTTGTTGCGAAGGCACTTGGCACGGGATCTATTGGGGTCGATACTATATTGTGCGAGGCGACAAGCGGTAACTCAGGCATATCGCTGTCTGCAATCGCTGCAAGTATGGGTTTGCGTTGCGTCATCTTCATGCCTTCGAACATGTCTGAAGAAAGAAAGCAGATGATGAGGGTTTATGGAGCTGAGATCGTTGAGGCACCACCCAGCGATTTTGAAGCTGCTATCAGAATGAGAGACGAATTCTTGGCCGCGAATCCTGGTTCCTGGTCACCAATGCAGTTTAGCAATCCAGAAAATATCGAGTGCCACCAGAATAAGACTGCGCCTGAAATTGCGATGGCGCTATGGTTGATGAACGAAAAGTGGTCGGCTTTCATTCATGGTTCTGGAACTGGCGGTACGATCGAAGGCGTTAGGAGATACCTTCAAGCACCGAAGGGATTTATCAAGAAGGAAGACGTTCCAACAAAGGTTTGTATGGTCATTCCAGCTGAATCTCCCCATGGTATTCAAGGTATCGGTGATGGTAGAGATTTTCTGGCCAAGCAAAGTGATATGGACGGCATCATACATGTGAAGACAGAGGATGCGATAAATCGAGCAAAATTGTTTGTTAAAGAATCTGGCATATTAATTGGAATTAGTTCTGGGGCTAATCTCGTTGCTTCGGAGAAGTGGATTGCTGACAATAACCCGAATGGAATCGTCGTGACGATGCTGTGCGATCGTGGTGAAAGATATTTGACTCTTTATTAGGCTCACTTAAAAGATATTTAATTCATGACGATTATTATCCCAAGTGGAAGCTTGGAATCAAGCGGTTGGGATATAAAAGTGCCTGATTGGGCGCAACCTACTACGTGGATACCAATTGATGTAGGTTGTCTTGCCAAGGTTTTACCCCTTGGTGGACCTATTTGGATGAACGAGCTGGTTATTGTACTAGAAGTCATCGAGTCTGGGCAGTCGACAAGAACCTATCGCGTCGCTGGACGACTGGGTGAAGCCACGTTTCCTTATTACGCTTTAGACGTTCAATCATATAAGCGTAAGTAAAACAAGTAACGTCCCAAATAGTATGATGCATCAGAAGTATGTTTCATACGCTCGACGATGTTTTAAAAAATCGTTCAGAAGAAGTAACGTCTTTAGTTTCTAGGTTCACGAGGCAGTGTCCGCAAAGCGAAGATTATTTGTCTCGCCTAGCTGAAGAACTCGATATCATTGAAACGAAGGGATTCGTCAAGTGTTTCAACCAAGTTAGGGACATTGTCGAATTTTTAGAATGTGAATCTATTCCTCACGTCTTGAGAGGTTCGGGTGCTTCGTCACTTGTTTGTTACCTATTGAACATTACGTCAATCGATCCAGTGGCCGAGGACATGGCTTTGGCCAGGTTTATGAATTCGGCTCGTGAAGATCAACCTGATATTGATATCGATGTACCACACTGGATCAGACCTAAGATTCTCGAGTATTGCTATAATAAGTGGCCCAATCAGGTCGCGCGGATTTCCAACGACGTAAGATACAGAGAAAAAACTGCGCTACGAAAAGTCTTAAAAGAAAAGGGCGTCAAAGGACGCATTCCAAAATACTTTAAGGTTGAAGATTATTTCGACGATGCTGGAGATATCGCTGAAGTACATCGAGAAGCAACCGAGCTTGTAGGAAGTCATCGTCATTGGTCGCTTCATTGTGGAGGTATTATCGTCTACGACGAAGGAGTGCCCCAAGATCTAATCTTGAAAGACAACCAGGTCAAGGTTACAAAATACGATGTCGACGAACAGAACTTAATCAAAATCGACCTATTGTGTAATAGGGGGTTGTCACAGTTATGGGACATTGATGATAGACCGCTAAGCTCTTATCCTTACGAAGATGAAAAAGTTTCTGAGTTGTTGTCGTCAGGCGACGTCGTCGGCCTAACCCAAGCCGAATCCAGGACGATGCGCAAAGCTTTGATGGCGATTAAACCAAAAAACTATAGAGACGTTGCATTAGCGCTGGCTTTAATTAGACCCGCTGCGGCAGACAAAGGTAGAAAATCTTTATACCTACGATCTTTGTCGGAAGGCGAACGCCGCAAGATGACGATCTACGACGACGATTCTATTTTCTTTATTTCAGAAGCTATTGGTTGTTCAATGACCGAGGCTGATTCATATCGAAGAGCCTTTAAAAAAGGCGACCAAGAACTAATACAAAAGTTTTATAAAAAGCTCAAACCTCGGCGGCACAAAGAGATGCGAGTTAAACAATTAAACGACCTAAACAAATATTCTTTTTGCAAGGGTCATTCCCTCGCTTATGGTCAATTAGTTTGGGCCTTAGCATATCACAAAGCATATAATCCACGTAAGTTTTGGGAATCGACTATCAAACACATTAATTCTTCGTATCGTCCTTGGGTTCACAAGAGAGCAGCACAAAACGCTGGCGCATTCGTGCCCACGAAGCACCACACCAAATCTGGTATTCATCAGTTTCTAAAACAGGGATGGTGGCGAGGTCGGGAATTTTTGCCAGGTTGTTTCTTAGAACAAGTCGACAAAGAAGAAGATATTTGGGCCTTCAGAGGATTAGTAGCACAATTAAAGTCTAATTCGAACGGCGGAAAAAGATCGAGGTTTTTGACGGTCGGTTACGCTAACGATAAATTCCTAGATGTTCTTGTTCCAATGGATCTGTGGGAGGGAAACTATAAGATCGTCAGCGGTGCTGCAAAGAGAAAAATTAAGGACAATAACGAATATTACGAGGT
>Ga0255205_1000092_pt1 | contig 16039 bp, 13 predicted proteins | sample Miss_Cont_RepA_8_2_FD_183023 | JGI IMG/M metagenome (GOLD analysis project Ga0255205, IMG submission 183023) | Freshwater microbial communities from Mississippi River, Louisiana, United States - Miss_Cont_RepA_8d | ecosystem: Environmental > Aquatic > Freshwater > River | place: USA: Louisiana...
CCGCAGCATGATGCCGTGGCCAGGCAGAATCAGCCCCCCCAGAAAGTGGCCTTGTGCATCGATGGCTTCCACCGTCACTGCGGTGCCCACCATGACCACCACCAACGGACGCGACTGGCCGCACTGCGCCAACATGCGCGCGCGCGCGCCAATCATGGCCACCCAACGATCGGCACCCAGACGGCTGGGATGGTCATATCCATTGGTCAACCCCGCTTCCATGGTGCTGGGCACCACCCATTGAGGCTGAACATCCCACAAGTCCATTTGCTCATGCACACGACGCTTGATCGCATCACCCGCCACCACACAGCCGAGCATGTGTTTGGGGACTGGCAAGCTGGCCCAGGCGCCTTCAGCCAGGCGGTCAATGTTTTCCAGAAACTCTGCGCCGTGCGCAAGCAAGATGGCTTGCGGGTGCGCACGGTCGTACAGCGCCCACTTCAAGCGGGTGTTACCTACATCGATGGCCAGCAAGCTCATGAACGTCGTACCAGTCGATCAGTTTTGTCGCCAGGGCAAGCCGTGGAAACGCCAGCCCCCCAGCTTGCCGCGCTGGGCGTTGGCGTCAGGGTCTCCCTCGAAGCCTTCAAGGATGTTGTAGGCCTCCAGGCCCAGTTCGGTGGCACGCTGCGCTGCTGCCACCGAACGTACACCACTGCGACATAACAGCACCAGCTTTTTGCCCCCTGCGGCGAGCTTGCGCAGTCCATCGTCAAACTCAGGGTTCATGGCCATACCCGGCCATTGTTTCCAGGCCAAAGGCTCGGCACCTGGCACAAAGCCGACCCAGGCACGCTCGGCATCGGTCCGGACATCGACCATCACCGCCTCGCCAGACTGCACCCAGGCCCAGGCCAGTTGCGCACTGATATCGCCAGCGTACCCAACCACAGGGCCCACACTCATCAGCGCCTCGCCTCCTGCGTCGTGGCGCAGGCCAGAGGTCAGATTGGCAGGTACCGCCTCGTCAATGCGTTTGGGCTTGGGCAGGTTCAGGTTGTTCATGATCTCTTCAAACTGCGCCTGCGTTTTGCCAGCCACCCGCGCGTTGGTCGCCGCTTCGGCACCGATCGACGAATGGGTACGCCCCTGATAGTCGTGCCCCGGCCAGACCACCGTGTCGGCAGGCAAGGCAAACAGCACTTGCGTCAGGCTGTGGAACATGGCCGATGCGCTGCCGGATTGGAAGTCGGTGCGGCCGCAGCCATTGATAAGCAGCGTGTCGCCTGTGAACGCATGGCGCTTGGCGCCCTGGTCCCAATAGAAACTCATGCTGCCTGCGGTGTGACCTGGTGTGTGCAGGGCTTTGAGCTGGTGGCGACCGAAGGACAACACCTGGCCGTCCTGGAGCTGTACGCCTGCAGTGCCAATATTGCAACCTTGGGGTGCGGCCATTTGCGCGCCAGTGAGCTCGGCCAGTTGGGCTGCGCTGGTGATGTGATCGGCATGGGCGTGTGTTTCAACCGTCCATACCAGCTTGAGCCCCTGCTCGCGCAACACCTGCAGGTCCCGCTGCAGCATTTCGTCCACCGGGTCGATCAGCACCGCCTCACGGCTGTCTTCGTCAAACAGGATGTAGGTGTAGGTGCAGGAAACGGGCTCAAACAGCTGAATCGGATTCATGCATCACTCTCAAGCAAACTTGGTCAGCATCTCGGCAACCTGGTCGGCCGATTGATCACCTTGCTCGATCATGCAGCCGACCATCGAAAAGAAGGACTTGTCGAGTGCTTTGCGCGCCGCCGCCATTTGCTGGGCGATCTTGTCGCAATCGGCGTCGCTTTCAATCAGGCGCTGCAGGCCGCGAAGCTGCCCCTCAATACGGGCCAGACGGGCACACAAGGCTTTTTTCTTTTCAGGATCAACCAGTTGACTCATGGCTTGCTCACTTTAGATAGCTGTATCTGGTCAATCATAGCCCCGCGAACCCCGAATCCGCTCGAAAACGGTCATCATCCCGGTTATCCCTAATATGAAAGACCTCGCCAGTCTTGCGTTCACAGTGACAGATCAAGCTGATCACGGTAAGATGCCGCAATTGACGTTTACGTAAACGTAAAGACAAATTCCCGGAGCCTCACATGACCGACCTGTCCGCCGAATTCAAAGCCCTGGCCGAATACCGCCCCACCCACAAGGTGCGTTTTGTCACCGCCGCCAGCCTGTTTGACGGCCACGACGCTGCCATTGGCATCATGCGCCGCATCCTGCAAAGCATGGGCGCCGAGGTCATCCACCTGGGCCACAACCGCTCGGTCGACGAGGTGGTGACCGCCGCCCTGCAGGAAGACGTGCAGGGCATTGCCGTCTCCAGCTACCAGGGCGGCCACAACGAATACTTCACCTACATGGTGGAGCTGCTGAAGGCGCGCGGCGGCGAGAACATCCAGGTGTTTGGCGGCGGCGGCGGCGTGATCGTGCCCGCCGAAATCCGCATGCTGGCCGAGCACGGCGTGCGCATCTACAGCCCCGAAGACGGCCAGAAAATGGGCCTGGCCGGGATGATCGGCGAGATGGTGATGCGCGCCGACAAGGACTTCAGCGCGCTGGCACCGAAGACCATCGACGCCATCCAGGGCCACACCGACATGAGCTGGCGCGCCCTGGCGCAGCTGATGACGGCTTTGGAGAACGGCAAGGCCGACGCCAAAGTGGTGGAGGCCCTGCGCGCCGCAGCCGCCAAAACAAAAGTACCCGTGCTCGGAATCACCGGCACGGGCGGTGCCGGCAAGTCCAGCCTGACCGACGAACTGGTGCGCCGCCTGCGCCTGGACCAGGACGACAACCTGCGTGTGGCCGTGGTGTCCATCGACCCCTCCCGTCGCAAGAGCGGAGGCGCGCTGCTGGGCGACCGCATCCGCATGAACGCCATCGGTCCCTGGAGCAAGGGCTCACGCGTCTTCATGCGTTCGCTGGCCACACGCGATTTCGGCTCCGAGATTTCGGCTGCGCTGCCCGACGTGGTCGCCGCCTGCAAGGTGGCCGGTTTCGACCTGGTGATTGTCGAGACCTCGGGCATTGGCCAGGGCGATGCCGCCATCGTGCCGCATGTCGATGTGCCCATGTACGTCATGACCCCCGAATTCGGCGCCGCCAGCCAGCTCGAAAAAATCGATATGCTGGACTTCGCCGAATTCGTCGCCATCAACAAGTTCGACCGCAAGGGCGCCAGCGATGCCCTGCGCGACGTGGCCAAGCAGGTCCAGCGCAACAAGGAAGCCTGGACCGTGCCGACCGAACAGATGCCGGTGTTCGGCACCATGGCGGCACGCTTCAACGACGACGGCGTCACGGCCCTGTACCAGGCCCTGAAAAAGCGTCTGGCCGAACTGGGCCTGAAAGTGACGGATGGCCGCCTGCCCATCGTGGGCGTGCGCCACTCCACGCACCAGACCCCCATCGTGCCGCCCGCCCGCACCCGCTACCTGGCCGAGATCAGCGATACCGTGCGCGGCTACAAAAAGCGCGCCCGCGAACAGGCCAAGCTGGCCCGCGAGATCCAGCAACTGCGCGCCGCAGCAAGGATGCTGGAAGCCGACAAACCGGGCCGCGCCAAAGCATCCGAAGCCGCCATCGATCTGGCCGTGGCCCGTGAAGCCGTGCAGGACCCGGCTGCCAAAAAGCTGCTGGCCCAGTGGCCCGACATGCAAAAGGCCTACGCTGGCGACGAGTATGTGGTGAAGATCCGCGACAAGGAAATCCGCACCGCGCTCACCACCACCACGCTGAGCGGCAACAAGATCCGCAAGGTCGCCCTGCCTCAATACGAAGACCACGGCGAAATCCTGAAGTGGCTGATGCTGGACAACGTGCCCGGCAGCTACCCCTACACCGCTGGCACCTTCGCCTTCAAGCGCGAGGGCGAAGACCCGACCCGCATGTTCGCCGGTGAAGGCGACCCCTTCCGCACCAACCGCCGCTTCAAGCTGGTCAGCGAGGGCATGCCCGCCAAACGCCTGTCCACCGCCTTCGACTCGGTCACGCTGTACGGCAACGACCCCGACCTGCGCCCGGACATTTACGGCAAGATCGGCAACTCGGGCGTGAACGTGGCCACGCTCGACGACATGAAGGTGCTGTACTCGGGCTTTGACCTGTGCAACCCGACAACGTCCGTGTCGATGACCATCAACGGCCCCGCGCCGTCGATCCTGGCCATGTTCATGAACACGGCCATCGACCAGAACATCGACAAGTTCAAGGCCGAGAACGGCCGTGAGCCGACCGAAACCGAAACCGCCAAGATCAAGGAATGGGTGCTGGCCAATGTGCGTGGCACGGTGCAGGCCGACATCCTCAAGGAAGACCAAGGCCAGAACACCTGCATCTTCTCGACCGAGTTCTCCCTCAAGGTGATGGGCGATATCGCCCAGTACTTTGTGCACCACGATGTGCGCAACTTCTACAGCGTGTCGATCAGCGGCTACCACATCGCCGAAGCCGGGGCCAACCCGATCAGCCAGCTGGCCTTCACGCTGTCCAACGGCTTCACCTTTGTGGAAGCCTACCTGGCGCGCGGCATGCACATCGACGACTTCGCGCCCAATCTGTCCTTCTTCTTCAGCAACGGCATGGACCCGGAATACACCGTGCTCGGCCGCGTGGCGCGGCGCATCTGGGCGGTGGCGATGAAGGAGAAATACGGCGCCAACGAGCGCAGCCAGAAGCTCAAGTACCACATCCAGACCAGTGGCCGCAGCCTGCACGCGCAGGAGATCCAGTTCAACGACATCCGCACCACGCTGCAGGCGCTGATCGCGATCTACGACAACTGCAACAGCCTGCACACCAACGCGTTTGACGAGGCCATCACCACGCCCACCGAAGACTCGGTGCGCCGCGCCATGGCGATCCAGCTCATCATCAACCGCGAGTGGGGTCTGGCCAAGAACGAGAACCCGAACCAGGGCGCCTTCATCATCGACGAGCTCACCGAGCTGGTCGAAGAAGCGGTGCTGGCCGAGTTCGAGCGTATCGCCGAGCGTGGCGGCGTGCTGGGCGCGATGGAAACCGGCTACCAGCGCGGCAAGATCCAGGACGAGAGCATGCACTACGAGATGCTCAAGCACACCGGCGAGTACCCGATCATCGGCGTCAACACCTTCCGCAACCCCAAGGGCGATGCCGTGCTGGAGAGCCTGGAGCTGGCCCGCTCCACCGAGGAAGAAAAGCAGTCGCAGCTCAAGCGCCTGCAGGACTTCCACGCCCGCCATGCGGACAAGGCACCCGCCATGCTGGCGCGCCTGCAACAGGCCGTCATCGACAACACCAATGTGTTCGAGGTGCTGATGGACGCGGTGCGTGTGTGCTCGCTGGGGCAGATCACCAACGCACTGTTCGAGGTGGGTGGCCAGTACCGCCGCAGCATGTAAGCAGCAAGCGTCACATAGCCGTAGCACAATGGGGGCATGCATATGCCCACTCCTTTCATCGCCCCCGAACATTTCGACAACGCCGACGCCGCGCTTGCGCGTGTGCAAACCCTCTATCAGCAAAGCGTGACGCATTTGCGTCAGGCGATGCAGCGCTACGTTGCAGGCGAAGAATTGCCTGGCCGGGTGCGCGCCTGCTACCCCTATGTACGCATCGAAACCACGCACGCAGCCACCAGCAGCCCCACGGACGCCGAGCCCCTGAGCTACGGCTTTGTGGCGGCACCTGGCAAATACGAAACCACTCTCACCCGGCCGGATTTGTTTGCCGAATACCTGCGCGAACAATTCGACCTGCTCATCCGCAACCATGGGGCGAAGCTTGAAATAGGCACCAGCAAGGAGCCCATGCCGGTCCATTTTTCGTTCGCAGAAAACGAACACATGGAAGGCGAGATGAGCGCCGAGCGCCGCAGCCACATGCGTGATGTGTTTGACCTGCCCGACCTCTCGGCCATGGACGACAGCATCGCCAACGGCACCTGGAAAAGTGCGCATGGCCAGGCTCAGCCCTTGTCTCTGTTCCCCGGGGCACGGGCCGACTATTCGCTGCACCGCCTGCGCCACTACAGCGGCACCAGCCCGACGCACTTCCAGAACTATGTGTTGTTCACCAACTACCAGTTCTACATCGACGAATTCATCGCGCTGGGTCGTGCAGAAATGGCCAAGCCCGACAGTCCCTACACTGCGTTTGTGGAACCGGGTAATGTGGTGACACGGCGCGTCGGCTTGCCCGCCGAGCCGGACGATACGCTGGGTGCAGCGCCACCACGCCTGCCGCAAATGCCTGCCTACCACCTGGTGCGGGGCGGCCACAGCGGCATCTCCATGGTCAACATTGGCGTAGGCCCGGCCAATGCCAAAAACATCACTGATCACATCGCCGTGCTGCGTCCGCACGCCTGGCTCATGGTGGGTCACTGCGCGGGCCTGCGCACCACGCAGCAACTCGGCGACTATGTGCTTGCCCATGCGTATGTGCGCGAAGACCATGTGCTCGACGAAGAGCTACCGCTGTGGGTACCCATTCCGGCACTGGCTGAAATCCAGGTGGCGCTTGAAAAGGCCGTGAGCGAAATCACCGGCTGCCAAGGGGCCGAACTCAAACGCCTCATGCGCACCGGCACCGTGGCCAGCACCGACAACCGCAACTGGGAACTGCTGCCTGACAACACGCCACAGCGGCGCTTCAGCCAAAGCCGCGCCGTGGCACTGGACATGGAAAGCGCCACGATTGCCGCCAACGGTTTTCGGTTCCGCGTGCCCTACGGCACCTTGCTGTGCGTGAGCGACAAGCCCCTGCACGGCGAAATCAAGCTGCCCGGCATGGCCAACCACTTTTACCGCGAACGGGTCAACCAGCATCTGCAAATCGGCATCCGCGCCCTCGAATTGCTGCGCAACGCAGGCCCCGCCCAGCTGCACAGCCGCAAGCTGCGCAGCTTTGCCGAAGTGGCCTTCCAATAAGATTGCACCATGAACATTCTGTTTGTTGCCGACCCCCTCGCGTCCTTCAAAACCTACAAGGACACCACCTTTGCCATGATGCGTGAGGCGCAGCGTCGCGGCCACAGCCTCAGCGCCTGCCAGCCCCAGGACATCCGCTGGCTGCAAGGCGATGGCGTCACGGCCCAGGTGCAGGACATCCGCCTGACTGGGCAGACCGACGACTGGTTTGAAGTCACCTCCGAGCGCCGCGCCGCCCTCAAGAGCTTTGACGCGGTACTGATGCGCAAGGACCCACCGTTTGACAGCGAATACTTCTACGCCACGCACCTGCTCGGCCAGGCCGAGCGCGAAGGTGCGCGCGTTTTCAACAGTCCGGCGGCCTTGCGCGACCACCCGGAAAAACTGGATCCTCGAATTCCCGCAGTTCACCGCACCCACCCTGGTCACCCGCAGCGAAGCCGACATCCGCAATTTCCACGCCGAGCATGGTGAGATCATCCTCAAGCCGCTGGACGGCATGGGAGGCATGGGCATCTTCAAGGTCGGGCACGATGGCCTGAACCTGGGTGCCATCATCGAAACGCTCAACCAAGGCGGCGAACAGACCGTGATGGTGCAGAAATACCTGCCGCAAATCAGCGAAGGCGACAAGCGGGTCCTGGTCATTGGCGGCGAACCCGTGCCCTTTGCGCTGGCGCGCATTCCGCAAGGCGGCGAAGTGCGCGGCAACCTGGCTGCGGGCGGCAAGGGCGTGGCCATGCCGCTGACCGAGCGCGAACGCGAAATTGCTGAGGTGCTGGGCCCCATTCTGGTCCAGCGCGGCCTGCTGCTGGTGGGCCTGGACGTGATCGGCGGGCACCTGACCGAAATCAATGTCACCAGCCCCACCTGCTTTCAGGAAATCACCGACCAGCAGGGCTGCGATGTGGCGGCGCTGTTTGTCGATGCCCTTGAAGCCGCGTTGCGCTGAACGTTACAACAGATCGCCTTGGGCAAAGGCGTAGAGCCTGCCCGGCTCGAACGCCACCCACGACTCATCGGTGGTCAAGGGCTGGGTCACCACAATCGCCACCCGGTCGGTCTCGCGCGTGTGATCGGCAAAGTTCACGCTCATGTCCTCATCGCTCAAGGTCGCTTGCGTAAATGGACAGCGGCGCAAGACGTAGTGCAGGTGGGTGGTCGCATGCGCCCATAAGGCCTCACCGTTGGAGAGCAAAAAATTGAAGGTGCCGTGTTTGGCGATCTGCGGCACCAGCTCGCGCAGCGTCAAGCTCAGCTCATCCACGCTGGGCAGAGTGGCGTGTGACTTGGCCAGTTCCTGCATCAACCAGCAAAACGCGTATTCGCTGTCGGTCTGCCCTACCGGCCTGAAGCTGCCATGCAGGCGCGGCGCAAAGTCAACTAGGTTGCCGTTGTGGGCGAACACCCAGTAGCGCCCCCACAGCTCACGCACAAAAGGGTGGCAGTTTTCCAACGCCACCACACCTTGAGTGGCCTTGCGGATGTGAGCGATGACGTTTTCGCTTTTGATCGGATAGCGCCGCACCAATTCAGCCACAGGTGAAGTGGCCGCACTTTCATGGTCGACCATGTGGCGCACGCCCCGGCCTTCAAAAAACGCGATGCCCCAACCATCACTGTGGTGGTCAGTCACACCGCCGCGTTGGGCGAAACCACTGAAACTGAAGGTGATGTCGGTGGGTGTGTTGCAGTTCATGCCCAGCAACTGGCACATGGCTTGGCTCCTTGTTAAAAAAAACGGCACCCGAAGGTGCCGCTTTGTCTCCTCGCTCCGTTTGTCTTTTAAGCGGCCTTGACCTTCAGGCGCCAGGCGTGCAGCAAAGGCTCAGTGTAACCAGAAGGTTGCTCCTTGCCCTTGAAGACCAGGTCGCAGGCGGCCTGGTAAGCGGCACTCTTGGCAAAGTTGCCAGCCATGGGCTGGTAGAAGGGGTCGCCGGCGTTCTGGCCGTCCACCACCTTGGCCATGCGCTCGAAGGTTTCCTGCACTTGCTTCTTGCTCACAACGCCATGGTGCAGCCAGTTGGCCATGTGCTGGCTGGAAATGCGCAGCGTAGCGCGGTCTTCCATCAGGCCCACGTTGTGGATATCGGGCACCTTGGAGCAACCCACGCCCTGGTCGACCCAGCGCACCACATAGCCCAGGATGCCCTGCGCGTTGTTATCCAGTTCTTGTTGCTTTTGCTCTGGCGTCCAGTTGGCTTGATCCTTGGCCACTACAGGGAACTGCAACAGCTTGTCCAGCGTCTCGTCGCGCAGCTGCTTGGCGTCTTGCTTGGCCACAGCTTTTTCCATCTGCTTTTGCAGGGCCGCCACATTGACCTGGTGATAGTGCATGGCGTGCAGCGTGGCGCCGGTGGGGCTGGGCACCCAGGCGGTGTTGGCACCGGCCAGGGGGTGGGCGATCTTGGCCTTGAGCATGTCGGCCATCAGGTCGGGCATGGCCCACATGCCTTTGCCGATCTGGGCGCGACCGCGCAAGCCGCACTGCAGGCCCACGTTGACGTTGTTTTTCTCGTAGGCGGCCAGCCAGGTGCTGTTCTTGATGTCGCCCTTGCGCATGACGGGGCCACCCAACATGCAGGTATGCATTTCGTCGCCGGTGCGGTCCAGGAAGCCGGTGTTGATGAAGGCCACACGGCTCTTGGCGGCAGCGATACAGGCCTTCAGGTTGGCACTGGTGCGACGCTCTTCATCCATGATGCCCAGCTTGACGGTGGAAGCCTTCAGCCCCAACACCTTTTCGACACGGCCAAACAGCTCGTCGGCAAAAGCCACTTCGGCCGGGCCGTGCATCTTGGGCTTGACGATGTAGACGCTTCCGGTGCGGCTGTTGCGCAGCGGGTGGCTGGATTTCTTTTGCAGGTCAACCATGGCAATCGTCGTGGTGACCATGGCGTCCATGATGCCTTCAGGAATCTCACGAGTCTTGCCGCTCTTGTCAGTCCAGGTGATGGCCGGGTTGGTCATCAGGTGGCCCACATTGCGCACGAACAGCAGCGAGCGGCCATGCAGTGTCACAACACCTTTGCCAGCGGGCTTGGTGTAGACGCGGTCGCCGTTCATGGTGCGGGTAAACGTCTTGCCGCCCTTGGTCAGCTCTTCCTTGAGCGAGCCATCCAGAATACCCAGCCAGTTGCTGTAGGCCAGCACTTTGTCGTCAGCGTCCACTGCGGCCACCGAGTCTTCCAGGTCCAGAATGGTGGACAGCGCAGCTTCGGCGATCAGGTCAGACACGCCAGCAGCATCGGTTTTGCCGATGGGGGTGGTCTTGTCAATGATCAGGTCCAGGTGCAGGCCGTTGTGCACGAACAGCACAGAGGCCGGGGCGGATGCAGAACCCGTGTAGCCCACGAACTGTTTGGCATCCGCCAGCGTGCTGCTCTTGCCGTTGGCCAGCGTCACCACCAGCTTGCCGGCTTTGACGGCGTAGCCTTTGCTGCCCACATGCGAGCCGGTTTTGAGCGGGGCGCAGCGGTCCAGCACGTGGCGGCAGTAGTCGATGACCTTGGCACCGCGCTTGGGGTTGTAGCCCTTGCCTTTTTCGCAGCCATCAGCTTCGCTGATGGCATCGGTGCCGTACAGCGCGTCGTACAAAGAGCCCCAACGGGCGTTGGCGGCGTTCAGGGCGTAACGGGCATTCAGGATCGGCACCACCAGCTGCGGGCCTGCAAGTTTGGCCAGTTCTGCGTCCACATTGGCGGTGGTGGCCTGCGCGTTTTTGGGCTCAGGCACCAGGTAGCCGATCTGGCTCAGGAACTTGCGGTAGGCCTTCATGGCTTTGCCTTCCGCCACGGGGCCTGGGTTGGCGGTGTGCCACTTGTCCATTTCGGTCTGGATGCGGTCGCGCTCGGCCAGCAAGGCGATGTTTTTGGGGGCCAGGTCGGTCACGATATCGGAAAAACCCTTCCAGAATTTATCGCTCTTGACGCCCACCGCCGGCAGCACCTGCTGCTCGATGAAGTTGTACAGCGATGTCGCCACTTTCAGGTTATGGGTAGATGTGCGCTCAGTCATGGATACCTCGGAACAAAAACAAAAAACGGTTGGCCCGCACAAGAGTGCTTTTTGAGCCTTGTGATGGACTTTATTCTAAATATGTACCGCAATAAATACGCCAAAATCACATAAACCCATGACTTTTTTGCAAAAGTCGCTTACCCTCAAACCATGGACAAGCTCAAGGCTTTTGAATCGTTTGTTTCCGTTGCCACCAAAGGCAGCCTGACGGCGGCCGCCCGCGCCGAGGGCGTAGCCCCCGCCATCATGGGGCGAAGGCTGGACGCGCTGGAAGAACACCTGGGCGTCAAACTGCTGGTGCGCACCACGCGGCGCATCACCCTCACCCATGAAGGCAGCGCCTTTCTGGAAGACTGCCAACGCCTGCTCACCGATGTGGCCAATGCCGAGGCCAGCGTGTCGGCGGGCGGCATCAAAGCCAGTGGACACTTGCGCATCACCGCACCGGCCGGTTTTGGCCGCCGCCATGTGGCGCCGCTGGTGCCCCGCTTTCAGGCTCTGCACCCGGACGTGACCATTTCATTGAATCTGAGCGACCGCGTCGTGGATCTGGCCACAGAAGGCTTTGATTGCGCGGTACGCGTGGGCGATTTGCCCGACTCTTCCCTGGTCAGCGTGCGCATGGCCGACAACCGCCGCCTGTGCGTGGCCACACCCGACTATCTGCGTCGCAAGGGCACCCCCAGGCAACCGACAGAGTTGCTGCAACACGATTGCCTGACGCTGTCGAGCGATGCCTCACAAACACGGGGCTGGGCCTTTTTGCAACGCAGCGAAACCGGGCATGAGGAGGTGGTGCACCTGCGTCCCAGTGGCCCGCTGGACTGCTCGGACGGACAAGTCCTGCACGACTGGTGCCTGGCAGGACACGGCATTGCCTGGCGCAGCACCTGGGAGGTGGCCGCCGAAATCAAGGCTGGCCGCTTGCAAACAGTGCTTGACGAATTTGCCGCACCACCCAACGGCATTTATGTGGTGTTTCCGCAGCGCAAACACCTGCCGTTGCGGGTGAGACTGTGGATCGAACACCTGAAGGCGCACTACGGCCAAAGCAGCTACTGGCAAGATCACCAAGGGTGAATCCGTAAACAAAAACGCCGGCAAAGCCGGCGTTTTTTTGTGGAAAAAGGCTGACTCAAGCCTTGGGCTTTTTCAGGCACTCGGACATGAGCTGCTTGCGCTCAGCACCCTTTTTGCCCTTCAGTTCAGCTGCGCACTCTTTCATGCGAGGATTGCCTTCGCGCTTTTTCTTCATCTGTTTGCCCTCGGCCGGGGCTTGCGTTGCCGTCACGGCCTCTTTGACGGCGTCTTTGGTCGCAGCCACAGGATCGGCGGCAAAGGCTACGCTTGCTTGCAAAGAACCTGCCACAAAGGCAACGGCCATGAGTGCGGATTTGATGTTCATAAAAATCTCCCTGATGCTTTGATAAGTATTGCCACCCCTGCGAGGAGCGACGGACTCATTAAGACACTGGTTTTCAAAAAAGTAAATCCTTTTTTGTAACCAAACCTGTTTACTGCTTCACAGCGCATACAGAGCACTCCCTTAAAATCGCCCGATGCTCAATGCCAAACAAGAACTGCTCGCGACCCTGGCCGCCGAGCTTGAAAAACTCCAGCCCGGCGCCGGTGAGCGCGCCGCTTTTGAATCGCCCAAAGTGGCTGCGCACGGCGACTTTGCCTGCACCGCCGCCATGCAACTGGCCAAGGGTCTCAAGCAAAACCCTCGTCAACTCGGCGAAGCCCTGCGCGAAGCGCTGCTGGCCACGCCCGCCTATCAGCGCTGGGTGGATGCCATTGAACTGGCGGGTCCTGGCTTCATCAACATCCGCCTGAAAGACGCGGCCAAGCAGGCCGTGGTGACCGAGGTGCTGGCGGCTGGCGAGTCTTTTGGTCAACAAGCCGCCACCGGCCAACGTGTGCTGGTGGAGTTTGTGTCGGCCAACCCAACCGGCCCACTGCATGTGGGCCATGGCCGCCAGGCCGCACTCGGCGATGCCATCTGCAACCTGCTGGCCACGCAAGGCCAAAACGTGTACCGCGAGTTCTATTACAACGACGCGGGCGTACAGATCAGTACCTTGGCCAACTCGACCCAGCTGCGCGCCAAAGGCTTCAAGCCGGGCGATGCCGAATGGCCCGAAGCCGCTTACAACGGCGACTACATCCAGGACATCGCCAATGACTTCCTGGCCAAGAAGACCGTCAAATCCGACGACCGCGAGTTCACGGGCAGCGGTGATGTGAATGACCTGGACGGCATGCGCCTGTTTGCCGTGGCCTACCTGCGCCACGAACAGGATCTGGACCTCCAGGCCTTCGATGTGAAGTTCGACAACTACTACCTGGAGTCGAGCCTGTACACCAGCGGCAAGGTCGACGCCGCCGTGCAAAAACTGCGCGACGCCGGCAAGACCTACGAACACGATGGTGCGTTGTGGCTCAAGTCCACGGACTATGGTGACGACAAAGACCGCGTCATGCGCAAGGGCGACGGCACCTACACCTACTTTGTGCCCGATGTGGCCTACCACATCACCAAATGGGAGCGCGGATTCTCGCGCGTCGTCAACATCCAGGGCACCGACCACCATGGCACGATTGCCCGTGTGCGCGCAGGCCTGCAGGCCGCTGGCGTGGGCATTCCCGAGGGCTACCCCGACTACGTGCTGCACACCATGGTGCGTGTGATGCGTGGTGGCGAAGAGGTCAAAATCTCCAAGCGTGCGGGCAGTTACGTGACGCTGCGCGACCTGATCGAGTGGACCAGCAAGGACGCGGTGCGCTTTTTCCTGCTCAGCCGCAAGCCCGACACCGAATACGTGTTCGACATCGACTTGGCGCTGGCGCAGAACAACGACAACCCGGTCTATTACGTGCAGTACGCCCATGCGCGCATCTGCTCGGTGCTGGCCTCCTGGGGGGGCGACGCCGCCACACTGGCACGGGCGGATCTGTCGCCACTCAATGGCCCGCAGGCCCAGGCCCTGATGCTCAAGCTGGCGCAGTACCCTGCCATGCTCACCTCGGCCGCTAACGATTTTGCACCGCACGACGTGAGCTTCTACCTGCGTGACCTGGCCTCGCTCTACCACTCGTATTACGACGCCGAGCGTATCCTGGTGGACGATGAGACCGTCAAACTTGCACGTTTGGCGCTCGTGGCCGCCACCGCTCAAGTGCTGCACAATGGCCTGAAGGTGCTGGGGGTTTCAGCACCCACCAAAATGTGAGGGAGATGAGCATGCATGCACAACGCGGTGGGACATTTTTAGGATTCATCCTGGGCTTGGTGGTCGGCCTGGGCGTCGCGCTGGGCGTGGCCATTTACGTCATGAAAGTGCCGACCCCGTTCTCCAACAAGGTCGGCACATCCAGCGCAGACAACTCTGGCGAAAGCAAAAAAGACTGGAACCCGAACAGCGTGCTCCAACCGAAAGCCCCAGCCGAAACACCCCAAGCCTCTGGCGATGCATCCACCGCCCCGGCCGCACCCACGCCAGCAGTTCCCGCAGGCTCAGCCACCCCAGCGACCCAACCAGCCAGCAAACCAGCTGCAGCCCCCGCGGTAAACGCCGACCCCTTGGGTGAACTGGCCAAAACACAAGCCGGCATGAGCACTGCGCCTGCCGACGCCAAGCCTGCAACCGACCCCTACAGCTATTTCATCCAGGTGGGCGCCTTCCGCACCACCAACGATGCCGACGCCATGCGCGCCAAGCTGGCACTGCAGGGTTTTGACGCCAAGGTTTCCGAACGCGAGCAAGCAGGGCGTACCGTCTACCGCGTCCGCTTGGGACCGTTTGACAGCAAAGATGGCGCCGAAACCATGCGATCACGCCTGGACAAGCAAGGTATTGAAAACACCCTGGTGCGCACACAGCGCTGAACCGTTAAAGGAATTGCCACATGAACCGTCGTCACCTGACTCTGGCCCTTGTGAGTGGAAGTCTGTTCAGCACAACAGGCTGGGCCCAACAGCGCAGCTTTACGCAAGGCACCGACTACCTCGAGCTGCGCCAGCGCGTGGCTACCGAGGCCCCTGCCGGACAGGTGGAGGTCATCGAGTTTTTCTGGTACAGCTGCTCTCACTGCTTTCAATTTGAACCACAGTTCGCACAGTGGCACAAAGCGCCCCCGAAGGGTGTGGTGGTCAAGCGCGTGCCTATCGCCTTTCGCGAGGACTTCGCGCCCCAACAGCGCTTGTATTACACACTCGAAGCCCTGGGCCTGGTCGAGAAACTGCATGGTGCGGTCTTCAACACCATCCACGTGCAGAAAAAACCGCTCAAGACCGACGCCGAGATCCTGAGCTGGATCAGCCAGCAAGCAGGCGTTGATGCAGCCAAGTTCCAGCAAACCTACCAATCCTTTGGTGTGGCGGCCAAAGTGCGACGCGCGACACAACTGCAAAACGAATACCACATTGAGGGCGTGCCCTCCTTTGGGATCGCCGGTCGCTTTTATACCGACGGCTCCATGGCAGGGGGCATGTCACGCGCCCTGCAGGTGGTCGAAAGCCTGGCTGCCCGCGCACTCAGCGGCCGCTGAACGACACCGCAACAGAAAAAATCGTGGCCACACAGCCGTGTGGCCACAGTGTCGGCCTACAATAAAGCAAGAATCGCGCCGACATGAGCAAATCACTCGCCCTTACCCTGAGCCTTGCGACTTGCATGCTGACCCCCTGGTTCGCGCAAGCCGAAAAGGCCGATCGCCAAGCCCCGATGAACATCGAGGCTGACAGCATGCGTCACCAGGAAACCGACCAGGTCACGCAGTTCCACGGCAAAGTAGTGGCCACCAAGGGCACCTTGGTGCTGCGTGCTGCACATGTCACCGTGCGGCAGTTTCCCGATGGGCGTCAGCTGGCGGAACTCACACCAACGCCGGGCGAACGCGTCTTCTTTCGCCAAAAGCGTGAAGGCCTCGATGAGTTTGTTGAAGGCGAAGCCGAATGGGCCCAATACGACAGTCAGGCCGATGTCTTGACGCTCAAGCAGCGTGCAGAGCTTCGCACCTTGCGCGGCACCCAAATGGCCGACCGCGTGCAAGGCAACATCATCGTCTTCAACAACACGACCGAAACTTACACCGTGGATGGCCAGCCTCGC
>Ga0255205_1000112_pt1 | contig 13952 bp, 8 predicted proteins | sample Miss_Cont_RepA_8_2_FD_183023 | JGI IMG/M metagenome (GOLD analysis project Ga0255205, IMG submission 183023) | Freshwater microbial communities from Mississippi River, Louisiana, United States - Miss_Cont_RepA_8d | ecosystem: Environmental > Aquatic > Freshwater > River | place: USA: Louisiana...
GCGACCCGAAAGTGTCGCGCTCGCCGAAACCAAGTGGCCGCACAACGACTCGCGCTGGCTCGGCATCAACCCCGGTGCGCGCTGGGGCAACAAACGCTGGCCTGCCGAGCACTTTGCCGAACTCGTCCGCCAGCTCGCCGCGCGTGATACCAGTTTCCGCTTCGCCCTCTTCGGCGGTTCCGGGGACTGGCAGCTCACGGAAACCATCCGCCGAGCCGCACCCGACCGGTGCGAAAACTTCGCCGGCCGCACCACGCTGCCCGAACTCATCGAGCTTCTCCGCCGCTGCGAATTGCTCGTCACCAACGACACCGGCCCCATGCACCTCGCCGCCGCGTTGCGCAAGCCGGTCGTCTCCCTCTTCGGCCCGACGCGCCCCGACCAAACCGGCCCCTACGGCCAGGAAGCCTTCACGCTGCGCCACCCGCTGCCGTGCGCTCCTTGCATGAAAAGCCGCTGCGCCTGGGCGGAACCGCTCGCGTGCCTGCGCGGCATTTCGGCGGCGAGCGTGGCAGAGGCGGTGATGGCGAGGTTAGGGAGCGGTGCTCGGTAGGGGAACGGAGATTAAGAGTAGGAGTAGGATGAAGAGTAAGAAGCCGCCGGTTTCCCCTCGTAATCCTACTCATATTCTTAATCCCAGTCCCCGCTACTGAATACTTGCCCCGCCCCTTCCCGCGCCTACATTCCCCCCATGCCGGAGACGCCCACCGCCATTCCAAACACCCTCGCCGCCGTGCAGGACCACACGCGCGTTTACAAGGACTTCACCTACGTCTATCCCGTCATCTCGCGGCGCAGCGGCGGCCTCTCCATCGGCATCAACCTCAACCCGGACAAGGTCTGCAACTTCGACTGCGTGTATTGCGAGGTGGACCGCAAGACGCCCGGCAAGACCTCCGTCGTGGACCTTGCCCAGCTCCGTGAGGAACTCACGGCAATGATCCACTACGCCCGCGACGGCGGCCTGGCCCGTGAGCCGAAGTTCGATGAAGTGCCCCTCGCCCTCACGCAGACGCCGCGCGACATTGCCTTCAGCGGCGACGGCGAGCCGACCATGCTCCACAACTTCGACGAGTGCGTGCGCGTCGCCGCCGAGGTGAAGCGCGCCGAGGGGCTCGACGCCACCAAGCTCGTCCTCATCACCGACGCCGCCGGCCTCGACACCGGCAGCGTGAAGCGCGGCCTCGCCATCATGGACGCCAACCAGGGCGAAGTCTGGGCCAAGCTCGACGCCGGCACCGAGGGCTACTACAAGCTCGTCAACCGCACCACCGTCCGCCTCGACCGCATCCTGCACAACCTCCTCGTCACCGCGCGCGCGCGGCCCATCATCATCCAGAGCCTCTCCCTGCGGATGCACGGCCAGCCGATGCCGCCGGAGGAACTGGCCGAGTATTGTTTCCGCCTGGAGGAACTCGTCCACGACGGCGCGCAAATCCGGGAAGTCCATCTCTACACCATCGCCCGCCCCACGCCCGAGCCCTTCTGCGGCAAGCTGACCAAGGCCGAACTCGAAGCCATGGCGCAAACCGTGCGGGAAAAGACGGGGCTGAAGGTGGTGACGTTTGACTGAAACGGCCCGCTGCCGGCCTGAACGGCGCGGTCTTTTTAACCATTGCCCGCCGGAGAACTGCTTCCTAACCTACGTTCCCGGCGGGTGCCACAGCGCTTGTGGTTCCCGCCGTTACGCTTTCCATGAAATACATTTTCGTCACCGGTGGTGTGGTCAGCTCGCTGGGCAAGGGGCTCACCGCCGCCGCGCTGGGCACGCTGCTTGAGAATCGCGGCCTCAAGGTCGCGCTGCAAAAGTTCGACCCCTACCTGAATCTCGATCCCGGCACGATGTCGCCCTACCAGCACGGCGAGGTCTATGTGCTGGATGATGGCGCGGAGACGGACCTCGACCTCGGGCACTACGAGCGCTTCACCAGCACCAAGCTTTCGCGCAAGAACAACACCACCAGCGGCCAGGTTTACCAGCAGGTCCTCGACAACGAGCGCAACGGCATCTACCTCGGCAAGACCGTCCAGGTCATCCCGCACGTCACCGATGAAATCCAGCGCCGCATCCAGGTGCTGGCGGACGATGCGAAAGTGGATGTCATCATCACCGAGGTCGGCGGCACGACCGGCGACATCGAGGGGTTGCCGTTCCTGGAGGCCATCCGCGAGTTCGGCCAGGAGGCCGGCCCGCACAATGTCTGCTTCATCCACGTCACCTACGTGCCCTTCATCAAGGCGGCGGGCGAGTTGAAGACCAAGCCCACGCAGCAGAGCGTGGCCAAGCTGCGGGAAATCGGCATCAGCCCGCACATTCTCGTGTGCCGTTGTGAGAGGTCGCTCGACAAGGAGTTGCGCCAGAAGATGGCGATGTTTTGCAGTGTGCCCTTCGAGGCGGTCGTGGAGCACAAGGACGTGGACCACTCGATCTACGAGGTGCCGCTCATGCTCCAGCGCGAACGGCTGGATGATCTCGTCTGCCGCGTGCTGGACCTCACCGTGCCGGCGGCCAACATGGCTCCCTGGCAGGAAATCATCCGCAAGCTCATCGCGCCCCAGCACCGCGTCCGCATCGGCGTGGTGGGCAAATACATCGAGCTGCAGGACGCCTACAAATCGGTTTACGAGGCCATCATCCACGGGGGCGTGGCCAACGACTGCGGCGTGGAAATCGAGAAGATTGATTCCGAGGACATTGAGAAGAACGGGCCGGAAAAAATCCTGAAGGGCCTGGGCGGCATCCTCGTGCCGGGCGGCTTTGGCGAGCGCGGCACGGAGGGCAAAATCCTCGCGGCCAAGTATGCCCGGGAGAAGCAGGTGCCCTATCTGGGGCTGTGCCTCGGCATGCAAATCGCCACGATCGAGTTCGGCCGTCACGTGCTTGGGCTCAAGGGCGCGCACTCGACCGAGTTCGATCCGGCCACGCCGCACCCGGTGATTGCGCTGCTGGATGACCAGCGGCAGGTGACGAAGAAGGGCGGCTCGATGCGGCTGGGCGCCCAACCTTGCCAGCTCGCCATCGGCAGCCGTGCGCAGCAGCTTTACGGCGCGTTTGTCGTGCTGGAGCGCCATCGCCACCGCTACGAGTTCAACAACGCCTACCGGGAGCGCTTCGAGGCCGCGGGCTTTTCCTTCAGCGGCACCTCGCCGGATGGGAAGCTGGTCGAGATCATCGAGCTGAAGGACCATCCGTTCTACATCGCGAGCCAGTTCCATCCGGAGTTCCTCAGCAAGCCCAACGCCGCGCATCCGCTCTTCCGCGGCTTCATCGCCGCCGCGCACCTGCAACTGCACAAGAAGGCGCTGTGAAGTGCCGCGCGCGGTTGCGTGCCCAGCCCCAGCCGCGTTTCGGACAGCAAGGCGGGCGCATCTCACTTTCCTGCCCCCTCTCATTAGCCCCGGGCTTCAGCCCGGTGAAGTGGGTGGACAGGGCAGAAGCCGTTTCAACGGCTTTCTGCCGGCGTTCGGCGCTCACCGGCCGGCCACAAACCGCTGAAACGGTTTGCACCGGGTCATCCCGCCACACCCGGCTGAAGTCGGGCGCTCATGAGAGTCATCTTCGGCTTTGCAAGTAACGGAGGTGCGATCCAGCACGACTGGGTGGCCAGCTCCCGGTTGGCGGAGCGACGACGTTCTGATAGTCTCGGCGCGTGAAACCTGTGCGCCACCTGCTCCTCGGGCTCCTCAGCACGACACTTTGTCTCTCCGCCACGGCGGCTCCCAACCCTCAACCCACCGGCCTGGCCGCGCTGCGCGTGCCCGAAGGGCTTCAGGTGGAATCAGCGGCCAGTCCGCAACTGACCAGCTACCCGATGTTTGGTGCGTTGGATGAGCGGGGGCGGCTCTTCGTCGCGGAATCGTCCGGCAAGAATCTCCGGGCGCAGGACATGGTGGCCACGCCGGAGTGCCGCATCCGGATGCTGGTGGACACGGACGCGAACGGGGTTTTCGACACGAGCACCCTCTTCGTCGAACGCGTGGGCCTGCCGATGGGCGTGCTGTGGCACGACGGCGCGCTGTTCGTCGCGGCCCCGCCGGAACTGCTGCGCTTCGATGACGTGAATGGCGACGGACTGGCGGACAAACGGACGGTGCTCCTGAGTGGTTGGAGCGTGCGCGGAGTGGACAGCTTGCATGGACCGTTCCTTGGCCCGGACGGCTGGCTCTACCTGACGGATGGGCGCAGTGGGTTTGACATAGTCACGAAAGAAGGCCCGCGGCTGACCGGCAAAGCGGCCAGGATTTGGCGCGTGCGCCCGGACGGCTCGCGGCTTGAAGCCTTCGCCGGCGGCGGCTTCCCGAACCCGGTGGAAGTGGTCTGGACGCCCGCAGGGGAAATGGTCGGCACGGTGAACGTCTTCATGAATCCGCAGGCGGGACAGCGGGACGCGCTCATACACTTCTTGCATGGTGGCGCTTACGCCAAGTGGCATGAGAGTGTTGTCGAGTTCAAGCAGACCGGCGAGTTGATGGGGCCGATGACGCGCTTTGCGCGGGTCGCTCCGGTCGGGCTGGCGCGGTATCGCGGCACGGGCCTGGGGCTGGACTTTCACGGGAACCTCTTCAGCGCCCAGTTCAACGCGCACCGGATCCAGCGGCATGTCGTCGCCCGGCACGGAGCGACGTTCACCACCACGGACACGGATTTCCTCGTCTCGCGCGATCCGGACTTCCATCCCACGGACGTGCTCGAGGACGCGGATGGCAGCTTGCTCGTGGTGGACACGGGCGCCTGGTATGTGAACCAGTGCCCGCTGGCGCAGAGCAGCAAGCCGGAGTTCAAGGGCGGCATCTACCGTGTGCGACCCACCGATGCGCCCACGGTCAAAGACCCGCGTGGCGAGCTGCTCAACTGGCAGCAACTCCCGCCCGCCGCACTGGCCCGGCTGCTGGACGACGCACGCCCGGCGGTGGTGGACCGGGCCGTGGAAGCGTTGGTGAAGAAAGGTGATTCCGCAGTCACCGCGCTGGCCGAGGTTCGCCGCAAGTCGGCGAATGCCGAAACGCGGGCAGCGGCGGTCTGGGCCTTGTTCCGCATCGGTTCTCCCAAGGCCCGCGCCGAGGTGCGCGCCGCGCTGGAGGATTCCGCGTTGGAAGTCCGCATCGCCGCCGCCCAGGCCGCCGGCCTCGCGCTGGACAAGGAAGCTCTCGACGCCCTGCATGGACTGCTCCAGCGCGATCAGGCCCCGGTGCGCCGCGAGGTGGCCACCGCGCTGGGCCGATTGGGCGAGAAACGGAGCAACGGCTTTCTGGTCAATGCCGCCGCGCGCGCTGCGGATCGCTTCGAGGAGCACGCCCTCACCTACGCGCTCATCCAAAACTTCTCCCGCATGACCAACCAGCCGGTGGGCAGCTCGACCGCCCAGCTTGGGCGGTTGCCCCCGGGCAGCGCGAAGGCCGCGCTCATTGCCTTCGACCAGATGGAAGGCAATGCCTTGGTGATGTCACACGTCGCGCCGCTCTTGCGCAGCAAGGATGCCGGCCTGCGCCGCGCCGCGTTGTGGGTTTTCACCCGGCACGCCGACTGGGGGGCGGGCTTGAAAGACTATCTGCGCGAACGCTTCCGGGCCGATGCGTGGGAAGTCGGCGAGGAAGCTTTGCTGCGTGACACGCTCCATGCCTTCGCTGCGGACGCCGGCCTGCAAGGGGTCGTCGCGGTCGCCCTCAACACAGCCACCCTCAAGGAGGACCGCCGGCTGTTCCTGCTGGAGGTGATGGAGCGCAGCCCGCTCCCGAAATTTCCCGACCTCTGGAATCAGGTGGTTGGAGCCCTCCTCGAAGGTCAGAGCCAGATCTTGCGGGCTCGCGCCATCGCATTGATTCGCACGCGCGGCCTGACGGAGTTTGACACCCTGCTGCGCCGCACCGCCGCCGCACCCAAGGAAGCCAAGGCCCTGCGCCTCGCTGCCATCGCTGCGCTGTCCGCCCGGGCTGCTGCATTGGACACCAACCACTTCGCCGTGCTGATCGCGGCCGCCGCTGACCAGGACTACACGCTCCGCGCCGCCGCCGCCCAGACGCTGGGCAAGGTGAAACTGACCGAGGCCCAGCAAGTCCAGGTGGCCGAATCACTCGTCACCAAGGCGGACGCCGCCAGTCTGCTGGCGCTCGCCGAGGCCTGGCGCAGCGGCAAGAGCGAGCCCGCCGGCAAGGCGCTCGTGACCGCGCTGGCCGGCAACGCCGTTGCCTTCGACGTGATGAGCAGTCCCGCGCTCGCCGAGCTGCTCCAAAGCTATCCTGACCCCGTCCGTGCCGCCGCCAAGCCGCTCCACGAACGCATCGAGGTCCAGCAAGCCGGGCGCATCCAGCGGTTGAAAACCCTGGAGCCGCTCCTTGCCGGCGGCGATGTTGGCCGCGGCCGAGCGGTGTTCTACAGCCAGAAATCCCAGTGCTCCGCCTGCCACGCCATCGGGCACGAGGGCGGCACACTGGGCCCGGATCTGACTTCCATTGGGGCCATCCGGTCGGGCCGTGACATCCTCGAGGCCATCGTCTTTCCCAGTGCCAGCTTCGTCCCCGGCTACGAACCCATGCGCGTCGAAACCAAGAACGACGTGATCACCGGCAACATCGTGCGCGAGGACGCCAGCGCCGTGGTGATGAAGCTCAACGCCCAGATCGAGCAGCGCATCCCCCGCAACGAAATCTCCAGCATCAAGCCGGGAGCGGTCTCCGTGATGCCCGAAGGGCTGGACGCGGTGCTCACCCGGGAAGAACTGCTGGATCTCCTCGCCTTCCTCCAGGCGCAGAACGGCGAGCAATGGCTCCAGCCCGGACGCCGCGCCACTCGTTGAACGCCCCTGTGCCGGCGATTTGCAATCGCCGCGTTGCGCGCGGATAGCTCGGAGCGGGATAGCGCTGCTGTGGCCCACGGACGGCGGTTGCAAACCGCCGGCACGTTGCGCGGTTCGTTCAGTCCGTCCGCGCTTTCCTTGCTCGGGGTGGCTGCTAGCCTCGACGCCATCACATGAGCGCCACCGCCGCACCGCCTGCCGAACCCGCCAGCCCGCGCCTCATGTCCCTCGATGCCCTGCGCGGCTTTGACATGTTCTGGATTCTCGGCGGCGACTTCATCGTCACCACCGCCGGCAAGCTGTCCGGCGGCAACGACCAGACGTGGACGCTCTTCGGCTGGCTGGCGGGCCAGTTCCGGCACAAGGACTGGGACGGCTTCGCGTTCTACGATTTGATCTTCCCGTTGTTCGTCTTCATCTCCGGCGTGTCGGTCGTCTTCTCGCTCACCAAGGAGACGCAACAGCACGGCCGGACCGGCGCGTTGAAACGAATTTTGCGCCGCGCCGCGCTGCTCTTCGTGCTGGGCATCTTCTACTCTGGCGGCCTCACGAAGGAGTGGCCGGACATCCGCCTGCTGGGCGTGTTGCAACGCATCGCGCTCGCGTATCTCGGCGCGGGGCTGGTCTTCTGCTTCGTCGGTGCACGCATGAGGGCGCTGGCGGGCATCATCGCGGGAATTCTCATCGGCTACTGGGCCTTGATGAACTTTGTGCCCATCCGCGACATCCAGTTGGACAAAGCAAGGCTTGCCGAGCTGGCGGAGAAATCTGGTGATCTGCGCGGCGCGACCGTGCTCAAGTCCGAGACCAATCCCTCCGCGACCGCGAACAGCCCGGCATGGCGCAAAGCCCGTGAGCTGTTCCGGCAGACCAAGGACCGCACCACCGGCCAGTTCGGCCCCGGCCACAACCTCGCCAACCACCTCGACTTCCAGTTCCTGCCCGGCCGCAAGTATGACCTCTTCTACGACCCCGAGGGCCTGCTCAGCACCTTGCCCGCCGTGGCCACCTGCCTGCTCGGCGTGCTGGCGGGCGTCTGGCTGCGGCGCGAGGACTTCTGCGACAAGTGGAAGGTGATTTATCTCCTCAGCTTCGGTGCGCTCGCGGTGATCGCGGGCTTCGCGTGGGGTCTGTCCTTTCCTGTCGTGAAGAAAATCTGGACCTCCAGCTTCGTGCTCGTGGCCGGCGGCTACAGCGCGATGTTGCTGGCCGCCTTCTACCAGATCGTGGACGTGTGGAAGTGCCAGAACTGGTGCCAGCCCTTCGTGTGGATCGGCATGAACTCGATCACCATCTACGTGGCGAGCAACCTCCTCCAGTTCCGCACCGTGGCAAATCGCCTCGTGGGCGGCGACGTGAAGAAGGCGCTCGACACCCACATCGCCGACGGCGCGGGCAACCTGCTCATCGCGCTCGTCGGTTTCACGCTCATCTTCGCCTTTGTGAACTTCCTCTACCGCCGGAAGATTTTCCTAAGGTTGTAGCCGCGAACAGAAGCAGAAGGCGTTGGAGCTGGTCTAATGCTGTTGCACGGTTGCTGAAACGGCCTGATTGAGAAATGCTCTGGCATGTCCAAGCACTTCTTCATCCTGTCAGATGACAAAGTCCAGAACGCGCTGGACGAATTCAGGACGAAGGAAATCAATGGTGACGATTTCTTTGGGCGCTACGGTCCCGGAAACACCTTCCCATCAGCAAACAGGCCCTTCGAGCGCTTTGCCGATTACCAACTGTTGCTGGAGAAGATGGAAGCGATAGACAAGGAGAAGTTCGCAAGAACTCACAAGGGCACAGCCTTCTTCTTCCTGTTCTGGACGGCCTACGATTGCGGGTTCTACGAGAAGGCATTGTTCTACTTGGATGCGGCCATTTCTGAAAACGTCCTGATTGCCCCGCATAGCTGGCATAAGCGCCAGTCAGCCAAATACCTTTGGCTCAATGAAGCTCCTGACAAAGCGGCTGGAAGGGCAGTTGAACACACCAAAGGCCTCCTAAAAGAACAACTTGACCGCTTCAATAGCATTGCTGGCGTGAAGACAGTCACGCTGGACGATTTCATCGAAAAGTTCGTGCGAAAGCTTGTTATGAAGACTGCCAATGGACGAGCTGAGGGCCGAACGATAGTGACCGCTCTTTACACCTACCTTGCTGAAGCTGAGCAGCGCTACAAAGAGCTGAAACTCCGCAGCCGAGGTGGAGGCTCAACAGAGTTGCCTTTGAAGCACCTCTTCAAAGGCGGTTTGATTTTCGAGTCCCTGCTTAAGGAATGCTATCCCGCTCTTCAAAATGGAATGCTGGGAACCATATTCAAGGATCCAAACTTTCGAAACGACTTCCCGGGCGAAATCAGCACGAAGGCAACAAAGCTCGAAACTATTCGTCTCATCACCTCACCGGACGACAGATTGACGGCTTTTAATGTTACCAGCCAACTCCGGAACACCACTGGTCACAACCTGGTATGGGATGACGTCTTCTCAAACCCAGACAACTTTAGGCGATTCGTTGAGCAGCAAGTGAACGCCATTCTCTGCATCGCTGGCGCAAAGTTCCTCTGAACATGACGGCAGACGTTTCCTGCCTGAACATCGGGGCTGCACCAGCACTGGTTGTCTGACTCACTCGGTCTCGTTGAGGTTCGTTTTCACCGTGAAAAGCACTTGAGTCTGGGTCGTCGCCTGGCTGCAATCCTGACGGTCCTTGAGCAACCACCCGGAACCGGACTTTTCGACAACGTAGCTGACATCTTTCCAAACAACCTCTTGCGAGTCGGCGTTGTTCACTCCGAGAATCGGCCCGTTGTAGGAAGTGATTTGCTTCCCCTCCGCGCCCTGTCTCCCCGCCGGGTGAAGGTGGACCCAAATTGGACGGCCCAGTTTGAAGTATCGGTTGTAGCGGTCGTGTTGAAGCCGCAGTTCAACGAGACTCCCGACAAGGTCAAGGTAGGGGTTCTCGGCCTGCACATGCACGGCGAGTTCATCCGGTGGAGGTGGACGGACGGGTGGCGGTGGAGGTGGGAATGGCAGCGATTCACGCCTACAGGCTTCAAGGTGTTTCAAGGCGTCAACAAACGGCTGTTCACGGAAATCTCCCTTCAAGAGGACCGCAGCTTCGCAGTTGGACCCTGACGTGGCCAACTTCGTCAGGTTGTGGCTGCCGGTCCACAGCCATGCGGTTTGACCTGAACGTGCATAGAACACCTTTGAGTGCATCAGCGACTTCCCTACCCGCATTTCTTCCTCCCGCGCGCCCGGTGCGTGATAATAAAGGTGGTCCGCAATGACAGCGTGCAACTCCATCAAGGCCTTTCGGTCGGTTGGGGTTTGCAGCGAGACCACGGCAAATGAATCGCGCATGAGGAGTCTAGCTGCATGGCGCTTCAAAATCCGGGCACCCTCCGCCGAGCAGAACGCACAGGCGATAGCGAGTTGGTCAGTCCCATAACGAAGAAGTTCTTCGAGCCTGTCTCTGGCTCGGTTGTGCGCAGTTGGTCCGATAAACTCGACTTGCATAGCGACCATCGAACTCCTTTCCCAGCGTCCCAAGCAACTTCTCTCGGACTTGTCGCTGTTACACCAGCTCCCTGATCGGCTCCCCCTGCTCCACGACGAAGCGCGGGCGGCGCTGGTGGTCTTCGTAGGTCACATCCACGGGCACGCCCATGTGGTGGAAGATGGTCGCCGCGAGATCGCCGGGGGTGAGGACGCGCTCGGCGATTTGCCCGCCGTCGCGGTCAGTTCCACCGATGACCTGACCATGGCGGAAGCCGCCGCCCGCGAGCGTGATCGAGGAAACGTAGGGCCAGTGGTTGCGCCCGTCCGTGCTGCCTTGCGTGCCGATTTGTGGCGAACGCCCAAACTCGCCCATCGCGATGACCAGCACATCGTCCAGCAGGCCGCGTTCGCCGAGGTCGGTGACGAGTGTGCTGAAAAGGTGATCGAACACCGGCAGCAACGGCCGCAGCCCGCTCCAGATGCCGCCGTAAGGCGGGATGTTGTCGCCGTGCGTGTCCCAGGTGCCGGAGGCGGAGTGGTTGCTGAGGTCGAGTGTGACATAGCTCACGCCGCGCTCGACGAGCCGCCGCGCGAGCAACGCCTGCCGGCACCAGTCGTGCGAGCCGTAGCGGTCCACGGTGGACTGGGATTCCTTTGTCAGGTCAAAGGCCTCCTGCGCCTGCCCGCCCGCGATGAGGTCGAACGCTTGCTGACCAAAGCGGTCCAGCGCCTCGATGGAGCCGGAGTTGTCCACGTCGCGCCGCAGCGAATCCATCTGCTGCGACAGCGACTGGCGCGCGCGCACCCGGTCCATCGTGAGGTCGCCGGGCAGTTTGAAAAGCTGGCTGACGTTGTCGCCGACGAAGGGGTTGTATTTCTGGCCGAGGTAGCCCGCCCAGGCGAAGTGCGTCCGGTCGCGGACGTTGAGGTGGACGGCGGGCGGCATGCCCGGCCGGTTCGCGCCGCGATGCTTGGCGACGATGGACGCGAAGCCCGGATACATCTTCGCCTCGGGATTGGTGCGCGGCTCGGCGAGGACGTTGGCGGTCTGCATCACCATGTTCGGCTGGTGATTGCTGCCGCGGCAGTCCATCGAGCGGATGATGGTGAGCTTGTCCATCATCGCGGCCTGCTTGGGCAAGTGCTCGCAGAGGTGAACGCCCGGAAGCTTTGTGGGAATGGTTTTGAACGGCCCGCGATAACCGGACGGCGCGTCGGGCTTCGGATCCCACATGTCCACGTGGCTGGGACCGCCGGCCATCCAGAGGAGAATGACAGATTTGTTGCTGCCCATCGGGCGACCGGTTGCGGCGGCTTGCGCACGGACGCGGAGCAAGTCCGGCAGCGTCAGCCCGCCGAGGCCCGCGAGACTGGCCTTCAACATCGAGCGGCGGCTGAAGACGTTCAGCCCCTCGCGCACGCGCGGGTTCAGCGCGGTGAACGCGTGCCGGTGCGTGCTGGCATGGGTGAAGTCAGCGGACATGGTGCGAAGGTAGAAAGGCCGACGCGACGGGGCGGGGGAGAATTCAGCGGGCGACCGTGAGGCGGACACTCTTGTCCGCCATGACGGGCTCCGGATGTCGGAACGGCGGACAGGAGTGTCCGCCCCACGGTTTTCTCGTGCAATCGTCCCGGCCCGCCGCTGAAATCTCGCCGTGCAACGCACTTACCTGGGCATTGAAATCGGCGGCACCAAGTTGCAACTCGTCGTGGGCGACGCGGACGCGCGAGTCGCGGAGCGACGGCGTTTCACCGTGGACAAGGCGCGTGGTGGGGCGGGCATTCGCGAACAGATTGCCAGCGCGTTGCCGGCGCTGATGGAGCTGGCCAAGCCTTCCGCCATCGGCGTCGGCTTCGGTGGACCGGTGGATTCAGCGACCGGACAGATTTGCTGCTCGCATCAGATTGAAGGCTGGTCCGAGTTTCCCATCGGGGAATGGCTGCGCGGCCTCAGCGGCCTGCCCGTGACCGTGGACAACGACGCGAACACCGCCGCCCTCGGCGAGGCTTTGCGCGGTGCGGGTCGGGGCAGCAACCCGGTCTTCTACGTCACGCTCGGCAGCGGCGTGGGCGGCGGACTGGTCGTAGGCGGACGCATCTACCACGGCGCGAAACCGGGCGAGGCGGAGATCGGCCATGTGCGGCTGGACAAGTCCGGCGCCATCGTCGAGCAGCGCTGCGCGGGCTGGGCGGTGGACCGGCGAATCCGCGAGGCCTGCCAGCGCGAGCCGGGGAGTCCGCTGGCCCGACTCACGGCTGGCGTTGACCGCGGTGAAGCGCGCGCCCTCGTTCCAGCGCTGGCTCAGGGCGATGCGCTCGCGCAGCGCATCCTCGACGAAGTGGCGGACGATCTCGCGTTCGGCCTGTCGCACGTCACGCAGTTGATGCATCCCGAAGTCATTGTGCTCGGGGGCGGCTTGGCGATGGTCGGCGAGCCCTTGCGGGCGGCGGTGGCAAGCGCCTTGAAACGCTATGTGATGGAGGCTTTTGCGCCCGGCCCACAGGTGGCATTGGCGGGCCTGGGCGAGGACGCGGTGCCGGTGGGAGCCTTGATTTTGGCCCGCGAAACACGCGAATGAACGCGAAAACCAAAGCCCAAGCATCCCGTTTCCGTTTCGCGTCTTTTCGCGTGTTTTGCGGGCAACCAACATGAACATTGAACTCATCAACACCGGCAGCGAGCTGATGCTCGGGCGCGTCCTGAACACCCACCAGCAATGGCTCTGCCGCCAGCTCGCAGATCTGGGCTACGTGGTCACGCGGCAGGTCGGCGTGGCGGACACGGCGGACGACATTGAGCAAGCCGTGCGCGAGGCGCTGGGCCGCGCGGACTTCATCATCACCACCGGCGGCCTGGGCCCGACCTCCGACGACATCACGCGCGACCGCATCGCCGCGCTGCTCGGGCGAAAGTTGACTGAAGACCCGGCCATCGTCGCGCATGTGGAATCCTTCTTCGCCAAGCGCAACCGCCCCATGCCTGCCAGCACCCGCGTGCAGGCGATGGTGCCCGACGGCGCGCTGGTGCTGCACAACGCCCACGGCACTGCGCCGGGCCTGGCGCTGCACGTCAGCCCCAACCCGTTCCGCGCCGGTGGCAAGGCGAGCTGGCTGGTCATGCTGCCGGGGCCGCCGCGTGAACTGCGCCCGATGTTCACAAATCAAGTCGCCCCGCTGCTCAAGGAGAAGCTTCCGCTCGATGGCGACTTCGTCTGCCGCACGCTGCGGACGGTGGGCATGGGGGAATCCTACCTTGAAGAGCGGATCGCCGGTTCGCTCAAGCCGCTGATGGATGCGGGACTGGAACTCGGCTACTGCGCGCATTCCGGCGCGGTGGATGTGCGGTTCGTCGCGCGTGGCTGTGGCGCGGACGCGGATGTGGCCGAGGCGGCGCGCATCGTTTACGAGCTGGCGGGTGAACACATCTTCGGCGAAGGCGACGACGAGCTGGAGCAGGTGATGGTGCGCCGGCTCACACAGCGAAAGCAGACGCTCGCGCTCGCGGAGTCCTGCACGGGCGGCTTCATCGCGAACCGCATTACCAATGTGCCGGGCGCGTCCGCCGTGCTCCTCGCCGGATTGGTGACTTACAGCAACGCGGCCAAGGAGCATTTCCTCGGCGTGCGCACGGAGACGCTCGCTGCCCACGGCGCAGTGAGCGAAG
>Ga0255205_1000126_pt1 | contig 13385 bp, 7 predicted proteins | sample Miss_Cont_RepA_8_2_FD_183023 | JGI IMG/M metagenome (GOLD analysis project Ga0255205, IMG submission 183023) | Freshwater microbial communities from Mississippi River, Louisiana, United States - Miss_Cont_RepA_8d | ecosystem: Environmental > Aquatic > Freshwater > River | place: USA: Louisiana...
GGTGGCTTGGGCGGTGGTGGTCAGGGTGGCCAGCAGGGTGGTGGTGGTGCCGGGTTTTCGATTGTCGGCGTTTCCGTGGCTGGCGGTGGTGCCGGTGGCGGTGGCGGTGGCGGTGGCGGTGGCGGTGGCTTGGCGGGTGTCACCTCAACGAACTTGACCTCGGCGATCAACTCCCAAGTCCGAACCTACTTCGCGGCAGCAGGTGTTTCCAATCTGGGCGTGACCAATGGTCCCGATGCCACGCAGGTGTTCTTCAATGATCGCAACGGCTTGCTGCTCGTGCGCGCGTCGTTGCAGGACTTGGACATCATGCAGCAGGCCATCGAGTTGCTGAACGTGATCCCGCCGCAGGTGCTGGTGGAATCCCGGTTTGCGGAGATTAACCAGAACGACAGCAAGGCCTTGGGTTTCGACTGGTTCTGGGGCAACACCCTGGCGGGCCCCTTGAACATGCAGGGGGGCACGGCTCCCTCTTATCAGGGTATTCCTTCCCGCGCCAATCCGCTGGGCACATTCCCCTCACCCGCTGGCCCCCTGGGGGCTCTGGCTTCGGATGGCAACCTGACCAGCGGTGTGCTCTCACGGAACAATGCCCCCGCCCTGATGACGCTGTCCGGCATTCTCACGGATCCTCAATTCCGGGTGGTGATTCGCGCTTTGGAGCAGCGGGATGGCACGGACGTGCTGTCTGCCCCCAAAGTCATTACGGTCAGCGGTCGGCAGGCGCAGATCCAGGTCACGGATATTCGGACTATCATCACTGGCATCAACGTTGGTCAGAACACCGCAGGTGGTGGCGGTGGCGGTGGCGGTGTTGGCGGTGGCGTTGGCGGTGGCGGTGGCGCAATTGGTTCCACGATTACTCCCAATGTGCAGGCATTGGCCACGGGTCCCGTTTTGGATGTGCTGCCCACTGTGGCGGCGGACGGCTACACCATCAACATGGCGCTCATTCCCTCCATCACCCAGTTCATTGGGTATGACCCGGTGCCGCCCGAGTTCGCTGGTGCCATTCAGGCCCAGTCAGTCGGTGCCGGCACGGTGGGTGTCTCGCTGACGGCGACTGTCCCGTTGCCCCGCACGCGGGTGCGCCAGGTGGTCACACAGTGCGTGGTCTGGGATGCCCAGACGGTGATTCTCGGCGGCTTGATTTCCGAGGACATTGTGAACATCAAGGACCGGGTGCCGGTGCTGGGTGACCTCCCGTGGGTAGGCCGCCTCTTCCGGAGCGAGCAGAAGACCAACCAGAAGAAGAACCTGGTCATCTTCGTCACGCCGACCATCATTGACCCGGCCGGCAACCGGGTTCACACGGACGAGGAGATGCCGTTTATTCTGGCGAACACCCCGCCTCAACCCGCTGTGGTCCGCCAATAGCAGTTGTCCCTGCCAGCTCCGGTGGCCACTGTCTCCAACGCGGAACGCCCGCCGGCCGTCATTTTGCCCGTCGGCCCACGGTTGCTAATCGTGGATGGGCATGCCTACGCCTACCGGGCCTTTCATGCCATCCGTCAGCTCAATGCTCCGGATGGCTCCCCGACCAACGCCATTTATGGGTTCATCAAGATGCTGGGCAAGCTCCGGCACCTTGCGGAACCCACCTACTTGCTGGTGGTTTGGGATGGCGGTCTCTCTGCGGAGCGAACCGCGGCTTTGCCGGGCTACAAGGCCCAGCGCCCGCCGATGCCAGAGGGGTTGGCCCGGCAGTTGGACGAGATCGCGGAGTATTTGCAGGCGGCGGGGATAGCCTCGTGGTGCGAGGAGGGAGCCGAGGCGGATGACCGTATCGCGGCGGTGGCCCGTCATGCTGTGGCGGCGGGGGCAAGTGTGTTGATTGCCAGTTCGGACAAGGACTTCATGCAGTTGGTCGCCCCGCGAATCGGCCTCATAAATCCCAATGATCGAACGGAGCGAGTCTGGACCGACGCCGAGGTGGTGGCCAAGACTGGAGTCCGGCCGGAGCAGATTGTGGACTGGCTGAGCCTGATTGGGGACAGTGTGGACAACATTCCAGGAGTGCGGGGGGTTGGCCCCAAGACGGCCACTGAATTGCTACAGCGTTTTGGCTCGATGGAAGCCCTTTACCAGCGGCTGCCGGAAGTGAGTTCTGAGCGCTTGCGGAACAGTCTGGCCGCCGCCCGGGAGGACATGCAGCGAAATCAGGAGCTTATCCGGCTCCGCGAGGAGGTGGGCAATGGATTTGATTTGGCCGACGCCCGGTTGCGGGAGGAGGCAGGCACCCGTCTGGTGGACTTGTTCAGCCGATGGGGGTTTCGCTCCCTTCTGGCTGAGATCACCGCTCGAAAACCACCCGCCCAAGGGCAGCTTTTATGATCCGACTCCCCGGCCCAAACATCGTGAACAATGCGTAGTTTTGGGCGTAACTCCGTAGTAATCCGTAGGCCTTCCGGGCAAGAAAGCGTGGACATTGCCGGGGGTCTTTGTTAGTCCTAATCAAAACGTATGCCGTCCCATTTTCGAGCACTTGCAAGCCTCCTTGCCTTGCTCACCGTCCTCCTCGGGAGCACGGCTGCGTATGCTCAGGACGATTACTCCCGGCAGGCAGGCGAATATGCGCTTTCCGGGCCCTTGCCAGGTGATCAGACGCGGCCGGCGCTCGCTTTTGGCCCGTCCGGCGGCTATGTGGTCTGGCAGGACAACGTCACGGATGGGAATGGCAGCGGCATCAGCGCGCAGCGCCTTAACGACAATCTGTCAGGCACGCTGGCTCCTTTCCGGGTGAATCAGTTGGCGGCTGGTTATCAAGAGTTTCCGCAGGTTGCGGTGCTTCCCAACGGTGGGGCGGTGTTCGTCTGGCAGGGCGGTGCGCTTGGGTTCCAGAAGATTTACGCGCGCTTCATGAACGCCGACGGAACCTTCGCCACGGATGATATTTCGGTGGGTGCTGACACGAATCAGCCCAGTTTGCACCCGGCTGTGGCCGTGCTTACGGGAGGCGACGTGGTGGTGGCCTGGAGCCGCATGGAAGGAGATGGGCACCTGCAGGGTATCTGTGCGCGTCGGCTGTCTTCCACAGGTGCCTTGATGGGGGCGGAATGGGTGGTGAATCAGACCGCCACCTACAACCAAAGCAAACCAGCCGTGGCTGCGTTGGCTGGAGGAGGCTTTGCGGTGGCATGGGTTTCGGAATCCATCCGTGGCACCGATCCGTTGGTGACTGAAGGTGGGACCGATGCCATCGCGGTGGAGATACTGGCTCGCTGCTACGATGCCGGCGCCCAGCCAGTGACGGGCGAGTTCAAGGTCAACACTCAGGCGCAGTTGTGCAATCATCCCGCCTTGGCCCCGACAGCGGCCGGCGGATTTACCGTGGCTTGGGAACAACGAGACGCCACGGTGCGGACTAACGGTTTGGATGTTTTAGCGCGGACTTACGATGCCAACGGGGTGCCCATCGCAGCCCCAGTCGTGGTGAATGCTGACCGTTACGGGGACCAATACGCTCCCCGGTTGGCAGTGCATGCTCAAACCCACATGGTCGTCTGGACCAGCTTGGGGCAGGATGGCTCGTATGAAGGTGTGTATGGTCGGGCACTCACGGCGTCAGGGGCTCCCACCGGGAGCGAGTTTCTGGTTAACACGACGACGCTGAATCGCCAGAATCATCCTGTGGTGGCAGCGGATGGAACTGGGCGTTTGCTGGTGGTGTGGTCGAGCTTCACCGGGGTGGCAGCAGGGGTTGACCTGTATGCCCAACGTTACTCATCGGCTCAGCCGGTCCCGACCCCTGCAGCGCCGCGGGTGAACGGGCTCAACCACTCGCGGCTGGTTGTTTCATGGGCGGAACTGGCTGGCTACGAGCTCCAGCATTACGCCATCTACGTGGATGCCAGCCCGGATGCCTTGCTCGTCACCAACCAGATGGTGGTGATCAGCAATTTGGTGGCCGGCAGCGAGCACACGGTGCGCATGGAATACGTGCTGCGGGATGGGCGACGGTCTGCGCTTTCTGCGGCTGGGACAGGTGCCACTTGGGGGGATGATACCAACTTTGACGGGCTGCCGGACGACTGGCAGGCCCGTTATTGGGGTGCGAATCCGGTCCGGTGGCCGGCGGGCAGTGTGGACACCGATGGTGATGGGGCGACCAATTTGCAGGAATTTCTAGCCGGAACGGACCCGATCAATCACGCCAGCTCACTCCGCTTGGGCATGACCCGCAACGGGCAGGGACTCTGGCTGAACTGGAACACGGAGCCGGGCCTCGTTTACCAAGTTCAGGTGTCAACGAACGCGGTGGACTGGCTGAACTTGGGCCGGGCACGCTTTGCCCCCGGAGGAACTGACGCGCTGGCCGTGGGCGGCAGTGACCTGCGCTTGTATCGAATCATACGAATGAGATGAACCCGACCATGCGCCATCTCTATACAAGCTTGCTGGCAGTGGTATTCCTGTTGGGCGCCACCTTGCCGGGGCGGGCCTTTTCGCTCATGGGGCCACCGGCGAGCTGGCAGACTTCCGCAATTGGATACAACTTGGCGGCTGACGTGGGTGCGCCCATGAATCTGAGCGAGGAGTATCGCATCACGATGCCGACCCTGAATTACGGCTACGATGCGACTTTCCTCAACTTCTTCGGCTCGAACGGCGTGGTGGCAGTCGAGGCTGCCATGGCCATTTTGAATGCCATCCCGGATGTCCGGACGATGAGCTCCACCTTGACGGAGTTTCCGCTTCAGGCGATCGGACCGGCAAACAGCACGGCAGCCAATCTACAGATCCGCGACCTCAAATCAGCGACGCTCTCCACCGTGCTGGGCCAGATGGGTTTGGCCAGTCCGGAGCGTTGGGTATTCTCGCTCCGGGACCGTATTGTGGCCGGGAACGTGACGAATTATTTGGTGATACGACGCAATTTTGACCCGGTTACGTGGACCCCGACCAATACGGTTAATAGCGTGCTTTACACCTACACCGTTCGTGATCCAGTGCTCAACCAGGCCACCACCTTTGCAGACGCGGTGGAGTCGCCCGCCGACGGTCGCACGGTGAACCCATTTTTGTCCGTGGCGGGAGTGGATGACGGCGGAGGTTTGGCGGCAGGGCAGTTTTTCACCAGCCTGACCCGGGATGATTTTGGCGCCTTGCGCTATCTGCTGCGGTTCAACAACGTCAACACGGAGCAAATCACCCTCGGCACCCCGGGCGCGGGGGGGAGCGGGATTACGCTGGTCCCGTTTGATTCACCCTTCAGCTTTCCCAGTGGCACCAACGGGAGCAACACGATCAGCACCAACCTGCCCATTGATCTCGCCCGCCGACCGGGCATTGGCAAAGTGTCATTCCGTTCCCTGCCCATTGATTCGCTGTTGGGCATTAACATCCTCCCGGTGACCAATCGCTACACTGACTTCTACTATCATCCCACCAATCTTTATCTCACCAACCAGAACCTGCAGCGGGTGTCCACCCTGCCGGATATTTTGTTTACCGCCGGCGACTTGTCCACGGGGCAGATAGTTATCTCCAATGGGGTGCCTGTGGCGGTGCCCCCACTCTTGTCGCGACCGACGAGTTCCCGATGGATCAACAATGCTGGCTTGCCGGGCAATAGTTCGATTGGGGGAGTTGGCACTGCCCCCGGACCGGGGGTGATTCCTGAAGGTGACGGCACCAGCGTCGCGATACCGATCATCTTCGACACCTTGGGGTCGGCGCGCATCAACTTCCAGAGTGGAGGCGCTCGCTTCTTGGATGAGCGTAGCGCGGTGCTTAATGGCGTGTGGGGGTTCTTTGACACCACGACCATTTATTCGGTTTTCCCGGATGGGCTGACCATCCAGGATCTGGAGCGGCAACTTTACGGACCATGAGGGCATTTTTGGAATCAGTTGGCATCCAGTCGCCCGCCGGCTTGGCACTCCCTCAGCGATTCGCTAAGGCCCGGATTTGCCCGTCAATCGGAGTGCTGTTGCTCGCCTTGTCGCTGATTCTGGGCGGGGCCGGCCGGGCCCGGGGTGCTGCGTCGGCGTTGACCAATTTTTCCGACGTGGTCAATCCACAGATCGACGCCACGACGGTGGTCAATTTCGGCACCATCAATGCCACCGGATCTGGCTTCCTGTTCCAGCTCATAAACAATCTAAATTTTAGCAACACGATCGGCGCAAAAATGCTGGGGGACGTGGGGTTTCAATTGGAGTTCATCACCAACACCTCGCGATTTCCGTCCCGCAACATTGTGAATCAGGGACTCATCGCGGCCCCCACGTTGCTGCTTTCCGCCACCAACCTGATCAACTCCGGCGAACTGCGGGGGACGGATTTGGTCAGCCTCGGTGGTCAGAGCGTCACCCTGTCCCGCTCCATTCTATCCGCCGCTGGTGCCGTTGTGGCCCGTTCAGGTTTTAGTTTGGTGGCCACCAATGGGTCGGTCACGTATCAAAATCCCAGTTCAACGATTGACCGTTATTGGGGAGCCGGGACTGGGGATGTTATGACGGCGGCATCTGCCCGTCCGCTGTTCTTGCCGGACCTCGATGTTTCCGGATTAGGTTTCCGTCCGCCGCGCTCGGTTTCCCCCTTCCATGAGGTTCAGACCAGGCAATCCGGGGCGGGGGCATTGGCACCCTTCGTGCGCATCTCGGGAACCAACTTCATTTCCTTCGCCCGCACCACGCAGCAGGGCACGAACGTGAACTACCAGATCGTGTTGGTGCAGACCAATACTGCCGCCACGAACGTCGCCGTGGATGTCCGTTTCGCCGACGGTTTCGGGGCGAATTCGTTTTCCGGGAATGTCCCGCTGGTGCGCTTCAACACCTTTGGAACGGACATCACCACGGGCACCCCCTACACCAACAGCCTTTATTTTCAGGACCGCATCAACACGCTGACAAACGCGGGTTTGGCCGCCAGTTTGCAAGGTGGTTCCTCCCGTCCGGCGGCCTACGAGTTCATTCGCAGCACGAATCTGGAAACATTTTTCGCCCCGGGATTTGGCACGACCAGCAACGCTAACATCGCGAACATCTCCTTTTATCAAACAGGGTTCGCGGTGGACACGGTCACGAATCACAGTTACGCCGCCTGGCAGGTTGATGTCGGCAACGCCGCCTTGATTCAGCCCGGAGCCGCCAATTTTGTGGCGCATCTGGATGACCCCACCAATTTCACGGGCCGGGTGGAAATCGTTGCCAACGACTTGGACCTCGGGCTGGCCCGCATCAGTGCGGACAATCTGGTCAGCATTCGGGCCACGAACCTGCTCAGCAGCATCGGGACGTTGATTGATGCGCCTTTCATCCAGGTGAACATCGCCAACACCAACACGACGCTCATTTTGACCAACTTTGCCACCCCACAAGTGACCCGGCCCAACGGCACCATTTCCTTTTACAGCACGGTGTGGACGAATTCGCTCACCAATCCTGCCACGCAGTTGAACTTGCGATACCATGTGCTCATGGTGGATGCGTCTCAACTGGCGGGGATTGCTCCGGTTACGCTTCAGGAATTCTCCGCCTTGGGCACCAACGTCATCATCAACAACACGCTCAACATTGGTCGGTTGGTGCAGGTAAATTCGCCGGCGGTGACCTTTACGGCCTCCAGTTCGCTGACACTGCCTTTGGTCGGGGCAACGAACCTTGTCTCCGCCAATTTCCCCAGCCTGACGCACTTCACAAATTTCGGTGCCATCACAGTGCCGTTCCAGTGTGCGCTGGGCAGCGATCGCCCCACGCCGTTAACTTATTTCGCCCAACGCGGAGCGCTGGTGGCTGACAGCATCACTATTCGGGCCGCCGAATTCGAGAGTTCGGGCACCAACCGCACGCGTTCGTTGTCCCCTTCTGGCAGCGCCTTGGGTGGCCCGATTTCCATCACGGCCGATTCCGCGAAGTTCGATGGCGGGACGGCGGGCGGAGTCATCTCGGCTGGCGGCAGCATTTTTCTGACGGGCAACGACATCAAGCTCCGAAGCCATCAGGTGACGACGGCGGGCACCCTCTTCATGGCGGCGACCAACTCGCTGGCCGACACCGGGGCCAGCGGCACCAATCGGATTAATTGCGCGTTGGGCTTCGAGCTGACGGTCAAGCCCCGGCTGGGCGATTTGCTGGGCACAACGATATCCACCACGGCTCCATTCAATCGTGACGTGCCCCACGTTTGGGCAGGCACGGATGCGGGCCCGACTCCCGCCGGGTATTTGAACAACGCCGCCTTGGGGCGGCTGCTGCTGGACACGGGCACCAACACTTTCTCGCAAAACCGCTTGGTCTTCAATGGTGCCGGCTCTGGCAACGCCCTTTATGTTGACTACTTGGAGTTGTCCGGGACGCTGACGAATGACCTTGCAGCGCACATGGTCGTGGCACCGAACATGGTCATCTATTTCGCCAATGCAAATGTGCCGGTTGAAGTGCTGGACGGCCAGTTGGGCGGGCGTTTGCGGTGGGTGCGTGACTATGCGGGCATTAATTCCGGAGTGGACGTTCGTTTGGCAGACGGGCGGACAGTGAAGGTGAATGCGGCCAAGCTCACCAGTCTGGTGTTGGATTCGGATGCGGATGGCACAGTCAACGGCAGCGACCTCAGCCCTTTTGACGGGGTGAACATCGAAAACGAGGTGACGTTTGTGAACGTCCCGCCGCTCACCGCGTTCATCAAGTGGGAGGCGGCTGGCCAGACTGCTTATCAGATTTCGGTCAACACCAATCTCCTTACCGATGGGTGGAACTTGCTCGCCACCATCACCAACTCCGCCACGACGAACAGAATCATCACCTTTTCCGATCCTGTTCCGGCTGGCGGCACGGAACGTTACTACCGCGTGTCGTATCAACCCTGATTCCGCCCAATGGCAGCCAACAATCAGCAGCAGGAGCAAAACAGGGGATTCGGCGATGTGAGGCGATGGAGCCATTTCCTGCGGATGGGCGCGTTGATGGTGTTTTTCATCATCCTGGGCGGTCCGGCTGCGCACGCACAAGACGGCCGGGTGCCTTTCATCATGATGGATGGGCAGCGCGTGCATCCGACCAGTGTCTTGGTGAAGTATGGTCCACGGGTGACGGCGGCCAATGTAGGTGCGACCCTGCAGGCGGCGAACTTACGGGTTGTGAAGGAGCTGTCCGCGCCTTCGCGCTGGGTGGTATTGGACTCACTGCCGCAGGCTCAGCCAGCACCGGCGGGCGAGGAAGCGCGCGCGCTGCGGGAGCGGATCGACCAGCTCCGTCAGTCCGGCCAGTTCGAGACTGTGGAGCCCGACTATGTGCGGCAACTCTGCCTGCTTCCGCCCGACACGTTTTTTCAGGATGGGACCTTGTGGGGATTACGCAATGTCGGCCAGTCCGGCGGCGTGGTGGGGGCGGACATCGGGGTCACGAACGCGTGGGACATCACTATCGGCAGCGCAAACGTCGTCATCGCGGTCTTGGACTCGGGCATCCGGTATGATCACGTGGATCTTGCCAGCCAGATGTGGCGAAACCCCGGCGAAACCCCCGGTGACGGCATGGACAACGACGGGGATGGTTTCATCGACAACGTCTTTGGCATTGATGCCTTGACGGGATTGGGCGATCCGAACGACGACAATGGCCATGGCACGCATGTGGCAGGGACCATCGGTGCTGCGCCCAACAACGGGCAGTCCCATGTGGGTGTGGTGTGGAACTCACGCTTGATGGCGGTCAAGGTTGCGGACCGCTTCGGTTTCCTCACCTCCAGTGCCATCATAACGGGAGTGGACTTCGCGGTGTCAAAGGGGGTCAAGGTCATCAACGCCAGCTTTGGCGGCTACTTTTTTTCCCAAGCGGAGTTCGATGCCTTCCTGCGCGCCCGGAACGCTGGCGTTCTGGTGGTGGCGGCTGCGGGCAACGATGGCATCAACACGGATATTCAGCCCTTCTACCCGGCCGGTTATCAAATCGACAATATCATCTCAGTAGCTGCCCTGGACCGACGGGATCGATTGGCTGGTTTCTCGAACTATGGGCGGACCAGCGTTCATTTGGGTGCGCCGGGTGTTGAGATCACCTCCACCTACAACACCTCTCCCACGAGCTACCAGCAGTTGCAAGGAACCAGCATGGCCGCCCCCCATGTGGCCGGTGTGGCCGGGCTGGTTTTTGCGCTCACCAACACCATCACCCTCAGTGAGGTGCGCAACCGCATCTTGTTCACGGCGACGCCGGTGCCGGCCTTGGCGACCAATACGGTTCAAAACGGACGGGTGAATGCTCATCGCGCGCTCACGACCGTGCAGGACAACTTGCTGGAGGTGCTGGTTACGCCTGCCCCTGGTTCGACCTTGCTGGCCGGCTCGCCGCAGATCTTTACGGTGGAGGTGAGCGACTTGTTGCCGGTCAACGACGCCGTCGTGGTGGGCACCATCCCGGGTGTCTTTACCAATCAGGTCTTCTTGAACAACGGGGTCGCCCCGGACACGGCCGCCTTGGACCACCGCCACTCCCTCAGCATCGTTTTGCCGGCCGTGGCCACCAACAGCCTGCCGTTGACGCTGGCCGTCACCGCTGCCGGCAAAACCAATTTCTCGACCACGGTCACCTATCGGACCGCGACGGTGCCGTCCAACGACAACTTTGTGCCCACTGCCAAGATTCCTGACGGCGGTGGAACCGTGGTGGGTGACAACACCTTTGCCACCCTACAAACGGGCGAGCCTGCGCATGCTGGCGTGGCTGGTGCGGTGCGGTCAGTTTGGTGGAACTGGGCTCCGGTCCGGTCCGGTCCAGTGCTCGTGGACACAGCGGGGAGCACCTTCGACACCGTGGTGGCCGTTTACACCAACAGTCCGCTGAACACGACGCTGACCAATTTGAGTTTGGTGGCCGGCACCAATGACGCCGGCGGGATTCTACAGGGATACGTGAAGTTTAATGCCGTGGCGGGGCTTACTTACCGGGTGGCGGTGGCCAGTGCTTCGGCCAACAGCTCAGGGCAAATCCGGCTCCGGGTGCTGTTTGATGCGGACCCGGACACGCAGCCCCCCACGATCACGATTACGAACTTGGTGAGCGGGCCGCTGTCTGTGACGAATCCGCCCAGCGGGTTGATTGTCACCAACGCGCAACTCGTGTTGTCCGGCAACGCTATTGATCCGGGGACCAACGCGATTGGAGTCCGTCAGGTGCAGGTGGTGTTGAACAACGGCCTGGCCGTTTCAGCCACCGGCACCAACGACTGGACTGTGCCGTTGTTCCTCACCCCCGGGGCCAATCTGATTTCGATTTCCGCCTCGGATTTCTCCGGCAACGTCTCTGTGCCCGTGGCCTTTCAAGTCAACTACCGTGTCTTTGATCCGTTCAACGACGTGCTGGCCAACGCCTTGGAACTGGCCGGCGCCATCGGGTCGATGAACACCAACACCGCAAACGCCACCAGCGAGCCTGGTGAGCCGCTCCATGTGGGCAAGCAGGGCGGCAAATCCGTGTGGTATTTCTTCACCCCGGCCACGGATGGCCTGCTCTCCCTGACAACTTCCAACTCGACCTACGACACCCTTCTGGCCGTTTACACCGGCACGCGGGTGGACCGGCTCACGGCGGCGGGAGCCAACGATGATGCGCCATTCCCCGATGTGGTGCACAGCGATCTTCAGCAGGCGGTCCGGGCCGGGGTGAGATACTACATTGCGGTGGATGGTCTGGCCGGCGCTTCAGGGCAGCTTGTGTTGACCTATTCCTTCACGGCATTGCCCATCTATCAGGTCACCGTGAACGCCACCGCCGGCGGCACGGTATTCCCCACGTCGGGCACGTTTGTCAGCAATTCGGTGGTGGACATCTCAGCCGTCGCCTCCAATGGCTTCAACTTCGTCACCTGGCAGGGGGATGAGACGGTGCTCGACAATCCCCTGCGCTTGACCGTGACACGCCCGGTGACCTTGACGGCGGTCTTTGCCCCTCGGCTGTTGGCGGATGGATTTGAGTCTGGTTCCTTCCGGCCCAACATCGGCTGGAACACCAGCAATCCGGTCGGCGTCCAGCCGTGGTTTGTGGCGGCCACCAACAGCCAGTCAGGCGCGCCCGCGCAGGGCGGGGCATTCCACGCGCGTTCCGGGGTGGCGGCTCACAGTCAGACCAGCGTGCTGCGGCTCGCAGCTTGGACCCGGGCGGGCAGTGCGTCCTTTGCCTACCGCGTCAACAGCGAGGCCAACGGGCCGACGAGCGGCGACTTTTTGGAGTTTTACTTGAACGGCAGCCTGCAGGTGCGCACGAATGGTGACAGCGGCTGGCTCACGCATTCCTTCACCGTTCCGGCGGGCACCAACGTGCTGGAGTGGCGCTACGCGAAGGACTCTTCGTTCAGTTCCGGGGAGGATGCCGGCTTTGTGGACAATCTGGATTTGCCGGTTGTTGAACCCGTTGATCCGTCGGTGGTCATCCGGTTCAGCACAAATTCGGTGCGCACCGTCAATGGTGGCCTCCAGTTCCGGGTCGAGGGCCAGAGCAACCAAGTCTATCGCGTGCAGGCTTCCAGCGATCTGGCCAACTGGGTGAACATCTCGACCAACTACGCGCCCTACGGATTGATTCAGTTTTCGGAACCGCAGACCTTTACCAACGCGAGCCGCTATTACCGCGTGGTGGCTCCCTGAAGTTTGCGGGGAGTTTTAGTCCTGCCGCCACACTGGCAGGCCGGGGGACCGGAACCAGTGCAGCCTACTTCTCCTTGATCTGCAGCCGATAGGGCTGGGACAGCACACTGTTTGAGCGCGGGGCGGGGATGGCGTTGTATTCGAAGTCCACCTTGACCCGGTAGTCCATGACACTGTTGGTGGCGGGCACGGGCAACAGGGTTTCCCAACGGGTGTCCAACCGGGGAGTGCGGCGCATCGGATAGTTGTTGTCACCCACTTGCAGGTAAGGCTTCAACGTCTCCTTCTTAAGCGCCTGCATGTTGCTGCGAAATTCGATTTCGACCGGGTAAAGCCCCTCGGCGTTGCGCACCTGTGTGCGGGGGGACAACAGCGTGACGGTGGAAGTGGTGCCGCAGCCGACCTGCAACACGGCCGCCGCCAGACTGCCAAACTGAAGTGCCTTGCGCATCATGGGCCGAGTGTGGCCGTGCCTCCCGCGCGCGTAAAGCCGGTTTTGCCGCTTGCGAAACCAGGTCCGCCCGCTACCGTCTGCCGCTTGAAAATTGCGGCCCGCAGCGCGGCGTCCGCACCCAAATCCGAACGCATCATCCATCATGGCTTTTCTCAACGACAACTACCTCAAACTTAAGGCCGGCTACCTGTTCCCCGAGATTGGTCGCCGGGTGAAGGTCTTTTGCGAGTCGAACCCGGAGGCGGCCAAGCGCTTGATCCGGTGTGGCATCGGAGATGTCACGGAACCGCTTCCGCCGGCAGTCCTCACCGCGTTGCATCGGGCGGTGGATGAGATGGGCGT
>Ga0255205_1000147_pt1 | contig 12237 bp, 9 predicted proteins | sample Miss_Cont_RepA_8_2_FD_183023 | JGI IMG/M metagenome (GOLD analysis project Ga0255205, IMG submission 183023) | Freshwater microbial communities from Mississippi River, Louisiana, United States - Miss_Cont_RepA_8d | ecosystem: Environmental > Aquatic > Freshwater > River | place: USA: Louisiana...
CGTCGGTGCGCAAAAATGCCAACCTAGATGCGGCAAAAATTGAGTTGCGTGCGCAGATCGAAACGGCGATCGCCAGCGGTTTTGATGTGACGCACCTTGATGCACACATGGGGGCGACTTTGGCACCCGAGTTTTGTGAGATCTATCTTGATCTTGGCGTTGAATATCAACTACCCGTGTTGATCACCCGAAAACTTTCGCACTATGGACCGAACAATCACATTGTCGGTGTAAGTGACGACCAATTCGATCCGTTTGTTGAATCAGCAAAAGCAAAAAATTTGCCAATTTTTGAGCGTGTGCTGGAGACTAATTTTGCACGTCCGTCGTCAGTTGAACTTGACGACGATGCCTACCAAAAGATGTTTACTCAAAGACAAGGCGGTCTTACTTTTGCAGCGTTGCACCCAAATGCACCAGGCGAAGTTGAAGTGATAGAGCCAAGACAGTTTCATGTTCGCACTCGTGAATATCAGATTTTTCGTTCAGTCGACTATTTGAATTGGTTAGAGCAAAAAGAAATTAAACCGATTGGAATGCGAGTTATTCGCGATGCAATGCGCAGCGCCGCTTAACAGGTGATTTAGTTTTCAGTTTGTTTCTGAAACGTGTTTGGGCACGCCAAAACTGTTGGTGATTAGTTTTGTCGCGATAAAAACGGTGGCCGCGGTGCAGGCGAGAAAAGCCGGAAACGTCCAAGAGCCAACGCGTTCAAGAAACTGACCCGCCAACCATGGCAATGTCGTTGAACTTACGCCTGCAGTGCCGACAATTCGGGCAGTCATTTTGCCTGAAAGCGAAGTGCGGTTGCCGATAAAGCCGAACATCAACGGAAACTGCGGTGCCGCAGCGATGCCATAGATGATTGCGCATGGCAACAACAACGAGTCGATTCGCAGGTAAAGCACAAGGCAGGCAACGATGTTGAGAAGTGCTCCGAGTTGAATAAATAAAATTCCATGGCTCTTTCGAGCGAGAAAGACCGTGGCGAATCGGCCAAGCATGAAACCAATCCAATAGGTCGATGTGAGGATCGCCGATTCATTTTTGGAGAGTCCAGTTTTGATGCCGTAGGTGTAGATCCAAGTAACAAAAACAACCTCAAGCGCTACATACGCCAAGAAAAACATCACGATTAACGCGATTTGTTTTTTTGAAATGTCGACTTCGGTCTCTCGTTTTTCGAGATGTGGGTCGAGGGGTGCTCGGTGGAGCAGCACAACTGTCGCGACAGAGGCAATGGCAGCACCTGCGAACCAATAGGCAATTGCGGCATCACCACGAATTTCATCTGAAGCACGAACAATCAGCGGACTTAATATTGCACCGACTCCGAACATGGTGTGCATTAATGCGAGCCGTGGTCCAACTCTGTCTTTGAGTTCCCAAACAATCAGGGTGTTGCAGCCAACATCCGAAGTTGAAACAGCCGTGCCGAACATAAGAAAGACAATCGCCAAGACAATTCGCATCGAAATAAACGGCACGAGCGCAAATGAAGATGCGGCGATAAGCAAGGCGCAACCAATAAGGCGGTTGCCGTAGCCACGGTCGTATCCGCGGGCAAATATTTGCGTGCCAAGTACATAGCCAAACCCATAAGTGACGAGGACAATGCCAATCGAAGCCAGACTTGTGTTTGTTTGTTCGGCTAGAAGTGAGATTGACGGTCCGACTAGCCCAAACGACAGACCGACTACGAGAAATACGCCGAAGTAAGCACGGTGCGAACGTGTTGTCGTCTGTTCGCTCAAAGCTGAATTCACCCTGTGCAGGCTAGGGCTTTGCTGTTGACGGGTGAAGCATTTGTTGAAGCCTCAGCAAGAAGTGCAGTGACAGCTTCACTTCGAGTTGCCCATGACCGATTTTTGACAACACGACTCGTTGACCAAACGATGCCAACTACTTCTCCTGACTTGTTGATTAACGGGCCACCCGAGTTTCCGACGTTTACTGCTAGTTCAACTTCAAGCCCTGGACGAGATGTCTTATTTTTCAAATAAATGTCCTGGGTGTTTATCTTCAGACGACGCTTAATCTTGGCGTCTCGGATGAATTGCTGTTGATCGTTAAATGCCACGAATGAGACTCGCTCGCCAGGTTTGGCCGAGACCAATCGAAGTGGCGCTGAAAGTTGGCTCTCGGTAACACCTTCGACGTTCAGTAGTGCGAGATCTAAGTCGATGTCGATCGCTGCGATCGTGGCCTCGAAAACGGTGCCATTTGCAGTTGTTATCTGATTTAGGGCTTGACCGGCCACCCCATGGGCAACGGTCAAAATGAAACCGCCTTCAATGATTGTGCCCACTGTTCGGGTCTCGGCACTTCGACAACCCGTTGACGTGATCAGGACCACAGCATCAGCTTTAACCCGGTCGCCACTTGATTGCGCAAATGTGAACACCGCAGCAGTGACAAGGCAAAGTGTCGCGAAAAGATAAATTTTTGCTCTGATTTATGAAAACAATAGTTGACCGGCCAGTTCTCTACTAGTTTGAAACTGAAAGCACGAGAAGAAAGAAAAACAAATGTCTAGGACCAAAGTTTCAGTAGTTGATCGACTTGTTGGCAACCCAATTTCGTGGGGTGTTTGCGAAGTGCCCGATTGGGGTTTTCAGCTTGATGCGCGCACAGTGTTAGGTGAAATGAAAGCAGTTGGTTTGAAAGCAACAGAGCAAGGACCAGTTGGATATCTCGGAAACACACCAGAAGAAGTTTTGAGTGTTGCAAATGAGTTTGGTTTGCCGATTGTTGGCGCATTCGTACCGCTAGTGATGCACGATCTTGCGCAGCGCGAGACAATGCGCAAAGCAGCCCACTTCTCGGCAGGTCTCTTGAGCGAAACAGGAAAAGGTTTTTTCATCACCGCTGTTGTGGTCGACGAAGGATGGGGAAAGCGTTTCAAACTTTCAGATGCTCAGTGGCAAGCGATGTTTGATGGCTTCAAAGAGATCGATGATATTTGCGCGGGTTACGGCATCAAGCAAGTTCTTCATCCGCATGTGAACACGCTCGTTGAAACTCAAGACGACGTAAATCGAGTTTTGGCTGGCTCCGATGTGCGATGGCTGCTTGATACAGGTCATTTGCAAATCGGTGGCACCGACCCAGTTAAGTTTGCACGAGAGAATTTTTCTCGCATCGATCATTTTCACGTCAAAGATGTGAAGATGAGCGTGGCGGCGAAGTTCTTGGCTGGCGAAATCACTTTGATGGAAGCAACTCGAGATGGTGTGTTTTGTGCCGCTGGTGATGGTGACGTAAAAATTGCCGAGGCGATCGAAGTAATGGAGTCAAACGGCTACGAAGGTTGGTACGTGCTCGAACAAGATATGGCAATTGTGGGCGACCAGCCGCGTGACGCAAAGATTTCGACTGCGGGTGTACGTCGCAGTATCAGCTATTTGTCGGGGCTTTAGTCGTCAAGATTTAGGGCAAGGGCAGTGATGCAACGAGCCCAAATTTAGGCGGTTTCTGACCAGTTTGGTCGGGTTTGCCCCGATTTCGATTGGGCACTAACTTATAGCAGGCAGGAAAATCCTGTGCGTTTAAAAACAACAATAAGGGGAGAAATTAATGAAGATTCGCAAAACATGGGGAGCCGTCCTTGGTGCATCAGCACTCTTGGCGCTCGCCGCTTGTGGCGGTTCGTCAGACTCGTCAACTGAGACTGAAGAAGCAGCGACAGAAGATTCAGCTGAAGTAACAGCTGGCGAAGACATCACAATCGCAGTTATCACACACGGTGACGACGGCGTGTTCTGGTCAGTAGCTCAGAAGGGTGCAGAGGCTGCAGGTGCGGCACTTGGCATCACGATGAATTACCAGGGTGCAAACAACAACGCACAAGATCAAGCACAGATGATCGAGCAAGCAGTGACTGACGGTGTAGACGGCATTGCCGTTTCACTTGCTGATCCAAAAGCTCTCGAAGGTGCTCTCAAGAAAGTTGTTGATGCAGGCATTCCGTTGATCACTCTTAACTCAGGTTCAGATTTGTTCAAGGGTCTTGGTGCAATCACTCACGTCGGTCAGGACGAGACAATCGCTGGCCGTGGTGCTGGTGAGCGTTTGAAGGCTGCAGGCGGAACTGTGCTTCTTTGCGCAAAGCAAGAGCAGAGCAACGTTGCGCTTGAGACTCGTTGCAACGCAGCAGCAGAGACATTCGGTGGCAAAGTTATCCAGATCACAACTTCAGGTGACGCAGACCGCGTTGCTCAGCAAGGTGAAATCAAGGCAGCACTCGATGCAGATCCATCGATCAACGCTTTCCTTGGTACTGGTCCAGTAATCGCAGTTGACGGCGCAAACGCAGCCGCTGAACTCGGTCGCACAATGCCAATGGGTGGTTTCGACCTCTCAACAGAAATCCTTGATTACATCAATCAAGACAAGTTGACCTTCACAATTGACCAGCAGCAATATCTCCAGGGATACCTTGCTGTTGTATTCCTCTACCTCAACGTGACAAACAAGAACACAGTTGGTGGCGGATTGCCAGTTATGACAGGTCCTGGATTTGTCGACAAGTCAAACGTTGTCGCAGTTCAAGAACTTGTTGGCAAGGGAACTCGCTAATTAGTTAGTTGTTCTAATCGGAAGTTGGTCCGTCCGTTCTTAAGTGAGCGGGCGGACCAACCCGGTTTTTTTGTTTAGGTTTGTTAGTTAGTTTTCGGGGGATAAGAGCGTGAGTGAAGTTGATGGCCTGACGCCAACCAAAACCGGTGATGAGCGAATCACCTATCGAGGGCCAATCAAGAGACTTTTGGTTTCACCTGAAATTGGTGCGCTCATCGGAGCAGTCGTAGTTTGGGCGTTCTTTTGGGGTAATGGCGATAAGTTCGGCACTGCTGGTAGCACTGCAAACTTTTTAGACGTTGCAGCGCCACTTGGCATCATGGCCGTGACCGTTGCGCTATTGATGATCGGTGGCGAATTCGACTTGTCGGCCGGCGTAATGACAGGCGCTAGTGGCGTGACGATCGCTTTGATGGCGAAGTATTTCACCGATGGAGGCATATCGCTTTGGGTTTGTATACCAGCTGCATTTTTGTTGGCAGGCTGTGTGGGTTGGTGGAACGGCTTTTTGGTAAATAGAACAGGTCTGCCTAGTTTCATCGTGACACTTGGTTCATTTTTTGTAATCAAAGGAGCGAACCTAGTTTTTTCGAAGCGAATCAATTCGCTCGTAAACGTTGCCGACGTCGATAAAGCGCACGGCTACAGCTTCTTTAAAGCCGTACTCGGCGGCGAGAACTCATTTGGTGACATGAAATATCGCGATTTGACTTTCATTGTTGGTGGTTTGCTTTTTGCTGTACTGATGATTCTTGGTTTTATGGAGCAAGCGCTAGTTCGTAGGGCTCAGCGATCAACTAAAGATCTCGCAGTTGCAATTATTGGTGTCGCGGCGGCAATTTTTGGTGTAGTGACCCTGCATCGAACCGATTCGGTAAATGGCAACACGCTTGCTGGTGTAGTCGGTTTAATTGGCGCTGTCGTAGCGATCGTGTTTTATGCACGTGGCAGATTTGATGGCCGCGAGAAAGTTGTCGGTTCTTTGCCCGACGAATCGAAGAAGTTGCTAGCACTTGGTTTGCTGGGTGTTCTTGTCGCAAGTTTCTCAGGGCAACTTTTCGATCGCAATGAAGAGCGTGTGATGTTGCAGTGGATGCCACTTTGGATGAGGTTCGCAGTGGCGATCGCGGCAGGTGCACTGCCACTCGTGATTACGATTCGACGCTTCATGCGTGGCGATGTCGAGCGTCGCGGCAAAGTTATTGCCGGTTTGATTGTTCGTCTTCCGATTATTTGTCTTGTTTCGTTGATCGGCATTGTCTCGCTGTTTCAGTTGACCACTGTTCAAGCAGTTCGAGCCGTTTTGATCACCGTTGCTGGCACAGGTGCAGCGACTTGCTTCTATCAAGCACGTCGTGCCGCCGGAAAGTCATCGACTAAGTGGTTCATCAATATCGGCATATTGATGTCGGCAGCATTTGTATTCGTTGCATTTGCTCTGCGCGCCGATTCAAGTGCGCCAAGATTCAGAGGAGGAATTTTCACCAGTTTGTTGGTTGCTTCAGCTCTTGCATTGGCGACAACACTCGTAGAAGCCTCGCACCGATCGCGCACAAAAGCTGACGAAGCAGCAGATCAACTTGGTCGTCGCATGGTGTTACTTGGTGTAGTAATCGGCGCGATTGCCTTGAGTGTCAGATTATTGCTTTCTGACGGTGTGTTTCGAATGTCGGTTTTCTGGTGGATGTTCTTCACCGCAGTCGGAGCGTTTGTCCTGACGAAAACAAAGTATGGCAACTGGATTTTCGCGGTTGGTGGCAATAAAGATGCTGCTCGCGCAACTGGTGTGCCTGCTGACAAAGTGAAGACAGCCCTTTTTATGGCGACGTCATTGATGGGTGCATTTGTAGGAGCGATGATTTTGATGCGCTTGAACTCAGTGCAAGCGCAACAAGGTGATGGTCAAGAATTCGAATACATCATTGCGGCGGTAGTGGGTGGCAACTTGATGACCGGCGGATACGGGTCAGTTGTCGGTGCTTCGCTCGGAGCGTTGATTATGGCGGTGTCGAAGAACGGTATTCCGGCCGCACAATGGAACCAAGACGGTCGCTTCATCTTCTTGGGTGCAGTTTTGCTGGTCGCAGTTCTCGTTAACAACTACGTACGAAAGAAAGCGAACGAACAACGATGAGTGAAAAATCTCCGCTTCTTGAACTCGAAAATGTAAGCAAAGACTTCGGCAACGTAAAAGCGTTGCAGAATGTCTCGACGAAAGTTGTTGCCGGTCAAGTGACATGTGTGCTTGGTGACAACGGCGCCGGAAAATCAACTTTCATCAAAATTATTTCTGGTCTGCACAAGCCAAGTGGCGGAAAATATAAATTTGAAGGTCACGAAGTCGCCTTCGAATCACCGCGCGAGGCGCGAGCACTTGGCATCGCAACCGTTTATCAAGACTTGGCGATGGCACCTTTGATGTCGGTTTGGCGCAACTTCTTTTTAGGTTCTGAGCCTGTTCGCCGATTTGGGCCAATCAATTTGCTAGATACTAAGTTCGCTCGAAAAACAGCCAAAGAAGAAATGGCGAAGTTGGGTATCGACGTTCGCGATATTGACCAGCCCGTCGGCACGCTTTCTGGTGGCGAGCGCCAAAGTGTGGCGATTGCGCGCGCTGTTTACTTCGGTGCACGAGTGCTTATTTTGGACGAACCGACCTCAGCGCTTGGCGTTCGCCAATCAGACTTGGTGTTGGGCTATGTAAGAGCGGCTGCCGCACGAGATCTTGGCGTGATTTTGATTACTCATAACCCGCAACACGCTCTGCCTGTTGGCGATCGCTTCTTGATTCTCAACCGTGGACAGTCGGTTGGTCAGTTTGAAAAGGCCGACCTTTCGTTTGAGCGCCTGATTGAGTTGATGTCTGGTCGCGTTCACGCTGCTTAGGTAGCGACGGAAATTCGGATGCGCAGCACGTTGAGGCAGCAATTAGTACATACACGTAGTGTTCGGCTATGAAAACTATTCGCCTAACAACTGCGCAGGCGCTAGTGAAGTTTCTTGTCGCGCAAAAAATTGTGATCGATGGGCGACAAGAACAATTGTTTCCTGGAGTATTAGCAATCTTTGGTCACGGCAATGTAACGAGTCTTGGTGTTGCGCTCGACGAAAACCGAGAAAAGATTAGGACTTATCGCGGCCAAAACGAGCAAGGTATGGCACTTGCTGCAATCGGTTTTACAAAAGCAAAGCGCCGTCAACAAATTATGGTTGCGACATCGTCGATTGGTCCGGGTGCGTTGAATATGGTTACCGCAGCAGGCGTTGCTTACGTCGACCGTCTGCCGGTTTTGTTTTTGGCTGGCGACACTTTTGTCCATCGAATTCCTGATCCGGTTTTACAGCAGGCCGAGACATTTTCAGACCCGTCGATAACTGTGAACGACGCTTTCAAACCTGTGGTGCGATATTGGGATCGCATTGTTGCCCCAGAGCAACTATTGCAGTCATTGCCACATGCGGTGTCGACGATGCTTGACCCCGCCACATGTGGGCCAGCATTCATCGGTTTGCCCCAAGATGTGCAAGCCGAGAGCTTTGATTTTCCTGAAGTGTTTTTTGACGAAGTAGTGCACACGATATTGCGGCCTCGCGCTGATGCGAGCGAACTTGAGCGTGCAATCAAAACGCTTAAACAAGCGAAACGTCCGCTGATAATTTGTGGTGGCGGTGTTCACTATTCGCTTGCCGAAAAGCAATTGGCTGAATTTGCCACCAAACATAACATTCCGGTCGTCGAGACCGTGGCGGGCAAGGCTTCGCTGCTTGCTTCGCACCATTTGAACGCAGGGCCAGTCGGTGTAACTGGTTGTGAATCAGCAAATACTTTGGCAGCGCAGGCAGATGTTGTTCTAGCGCTAGGTACACGTTTGCAAGATTTCACAACGGGTTCGTGGACGATATTTAGCAACGAGCAGACGAAATTCATCGGCGTGAACACGGCGCGGTTTGATGCTGTGAAGCATCGCTCATTGCCTGTAGTGGCTGACGTGAGCATGACGCTTGAAGAAATGACTGCGGCTCTTGCGAATTGGCGCGCTGACGACTCGTGGTCGCAAATTGCGCAGTCGGAAGTTGCAAAGTATCACTCATATATAGATGGCATCGCGAAAAAAGATTCAAACAAACTTGCGACATACGCCCAAGTTGTTGGCGTTGCTGATCGCTTGGCCCAGGCTGGCGACTATGCGCTCACTGCTGCGGGCGGGTTTCCGGGCGAACTAAACAACGGGTGGCGGGCAAAGAGCATCGACTCGTTTGACTGCGAGTACGGATTCTCATGCATGGGCTATGAACTTTCTGGAGCATGGGGTGCGAAAATGGCGATGCCAAGTCGCGAAGTGATCTCGTTCGTTGGTGATGGTTCGTACATGATGATGAATAGCGACATTTATAGTTCTGTGCTTTACGGCCACAAGTTGATCGTGATTGTTTGCGACAACGGTGGATATGCGGTGATAAACAGATTGCAGGTCAACCAAGGTGGTGTGCCGTTCAACAATCAGATTGCCGATTGCGGCGTACAAAATCTTGTTTACGTCGACTTTGCCAAACATGCCGAATCGATGGGTGCGATTGCTGAAACTGTCGAATCAATTGATGATCTAGAAGCAGCTTTTGTTCGCGCTCGTAAGTCAGATCGCACACATGTCATCGTGATTAAGACAAGTTCAAATGACTGGACAGAAGGCGGATCATTCTGGGAAGTCGGCGTGCCCACAACAAGTCATCGCAAAGAAGTGCTTAAGGCAGGCGATGAAATGCGCGAAGGCAAAAAGAAACAGCGAATCGGCTGGTAGGCAGACTTTATGAGCGAATCAATATCAGGTTTTTCTAGCATGCACGGAAAAGTGTTGTTATTGAGTGGTGCATCGCGCGGTGTCGGTGAATGTGTGGCTCGACTGGCAGTCGATAGAGGTGCTGCAGGTTTGGCGCTCGTTGGCCGTGACACTAAAACGGGTGAAGCGCTGGCAAAAGAACTTACAAGCCTTGGCACCAAGACGATTTTCATCTCGGCTGATTTAGCGAAACCTGACGAGCCAGCGCGAATAGTTGAAACTGTTGACAAAGCTTTTGGTGTCGTGCACGGTTTGCTTAATTCGGCGGCTGAGACATCGCGTGGCAGCGTCTGGAATACGACACCTGAGATGTTTGACACGATGATGTCGGTAAATGTTCGTGCACCATTCATGTTGATTCAGGGTTGCGCCAAGATAATGAAGCGTGAAGGTGTTGCTGGCGCTGTTGTCAATATCGGCAGTGTGACCGGTTATGGCGGAGATGTAAACCTGACGCATTATGCGATATCGAAAGGCGCTTTGCACACTTTGACCCGCAACTGTGCTTATTCGTTGATGCGCGATCGCATTCGCGTGAACTTATTGAACCCGGGTTGGATGGATACGCCGACCGAAGATGCGACTCAGCGAAAGTGGCACAACGCACAAGATGGCTGGCTGCAAAAAGCAGAAAGCGAACAGCCACTAGGTCGATTGATTAAACCTGATGAACTTGCAAGAACGATTTTGTTTTTGCTGTCGGACGAGTCGGGGCTGATGACGGGTGCAGTAATAGACTTTGATCAATCGGTGGTCGGCGCTGGCTCGCCATCTAAACCAAAAGTGGGAGAAGTTTGGCCATGAGTAGCAACAAAAGTATTGGTATTGGTGTTTTGGGTTGCGGTCGCATCGGAGTTATGCATGCCGAGCTGATTGCTCAGCGTATTGAGGGTGCTCATTTGGCTGGCGTCTATGACGTGATTAGTGAGTCAGCACAAAAAGTTGCGACAAAGTTTGGCTGTCAGCATTTTTCTGACCCTGAGTCTTTGATGTCGTCGGCCGATGTGAATGCAATAGCGATCTGCACCTCGACTGACACTCACGTTGAAGTATTGATAATGGCGTCAAAGTATAAAAAACCAGTTTTTTGTGAAAAGCCAATCTCGCTTTCGCTAACCGAAACCGATCGCGCGCTGAAAGCGATCAGTGACAGCAAAACGCCGTTGATGCTCGGGTTCAATCGCCGTTATGACCCAACGCACAGGTCGGTGCGCGACAGTGTGGCTAACGGTGTGGTGGGCGATGTGCATATTGCGCGAATTACTAGTCGCGACCCGGCTCCTCCTCCAGTTGCATATGCAAAAGTTTCTGGTGGCATTTTCATTGATATGACGATTCACGATTTTGATATGGCTCGATATGTGGTCGGTAGCGAAATTGTCTCGGTCTATGCGACTGGTGCGGTGCGCATCGTGCCTGAGTTCGCCGAAATCGGTGACTTAGACACCGTGGCGATCATGTTGCAACATGCCAATGGCGCAATCACGATGATCGACAATTCGCGCCAGGCTGTTTATGGCTACGACCAACGCGTAGAAGTCTTCGGGTCAAAAGGTATGACTGCGTCAGATAATCCTTTGATGACGAGCACGATCTCAAGAAATGAAAACGGCACGCAGCTGGCAAAAATGCCGTATTTCTTTTTAGATCGATACATACCTTCTTATATTGCCGAGTGGAATGAATTTATGGATGTAGCAACAGGCAAGATTCAACCAGTTGTGACTGGTGCCGACGGGCGAGCGTCGCTAGTGGCTGGGCTTGCTGCGTGGAAGTCTGTGCGCGAAGGTCGCGTTGTGAAGACGAGCGAAATCGTTTAAACGCCGAAGTTTTTAAATCTTGCGGCAGCAAATCTCTCGCGAGTAGCAGTACTTTGCGCAGCAGTCGCAATTGGCTGTGCTGCAATTTTTGATGATGCTTGCCAATTGGGCCATTTGCCGGTGAGTGTTGCCGCCGCTTGACGGGCTGCGCCAAGAGCAACGATTTCGGGTTCGTTGAGCACATGAACTTCGCGATTACTTAGATCAGCAACGATTTGGCAAACTGCGCGTGATTGTGCACCGCCACCGAGCAAAAAGATTCGACCATTCGTGTTGACGCCACACTTGTTGATTGCGGCGAGTCCATCTAACAAACCGCAGACGACACCTTCTATGGCTGCGCGTGCGAGATCGTTGCGAGTGTGATTGCCGTTTAAGCCGACAATTGTTGCTCGCGCATTTGGAAGATTCGGCGTGCGCTCGCCGTCGAGATAAGGCAACAACACCAAGTCGTGAGCGCCACATTCAGAACCTAGGGCGAATTCGCCGAATTGCGAAAGATCGCAATTAAGAACACTTGCAAACTTGTCAAAAACTTTTGTTGCGTTAAGCGTGCATACAAGTGGAAGGTAGGCGCCGGTTGCGTCGGCGAAACCTGCGACTGCTGCATAAGGATCATTAGTCGGTGTGGCACTGACCGCATAAACCGTGCCCGATGTGCCGAGTGAGATTGCGACGTCACCAGGTAGTAAGCCGATGCCGAGCGCGCCAGCCATATTGTCGCCCGTACCGCAACCAATGACTGCGTCTTGCCAGGTGCCAGTTTGTTCGAGTGGTGAAGCGACGCGTGGCAGAGCATTTGACCAGTCACGTTTCGAGTCGATTATTTTGAGAACCTCGTCGTCGTATTGGTTAGTTCTGGCTGACCAGTAGCCAGTGCCTGATGCGTCGCCCCGATCGGTAACTATCTCATTGGCGCCGCCACCACGAAGTTGCCAAGAGAGATAATCGTGCGGAAGACAGATGCGTGATGTTCGCGACCAGTTTTGTGGTTCGAGTCG